>OASE01000018.1_pt1 | contig 65945 bp, 44 predicted proteins | sample 1494851 | NCBI WGS metagenome assembly OASE01 (sample SAMEA3360680, study PRJEB22359) | human gut metagenome | biome: ENVO:urban biome; feature: ENVO:human-associated habitat; material: ENVO:feces | place: Bangladesh | collected 2011 | reverse complement strand
GATGAATATTGTTATATTCTTTTCAGTGCTTTCAACAAATTTGCGGAAGAACCAAGTCGAAGAAGATATTTCAGCAATTATAGTTGATGATGTTGTTTTATTAAATTGATCTTTTTGCTCTACAAGGACAGTTTCTTTAGAGATTAAATTTGCTAGTCCGCCTCGTACCAGGCAAGCATCTTCAACTCCAAACTTCAAGCAATCTGAAATGAAAGAAAAGACTTCAAAGAAGCTACTTTTACCAGAGCTGTTCTTACCTATTAGTGAGGTAAAATTGCTTAAAGGTTCATCTTTAGTATTGCTAAACTTGCCCAAAGTAATATCTTTTAGGCTTTTAAAGTTTTTAATATGTATACCTAGAAGTTGTGGCATTGCTCTGTTTCTCTTATGAATTCTGATCTTAAAAAATAATCTTCAAATACCCACAGTGTTGGTACATTACTGAAATGTGTGGACATATGTCTGCTGTTACTTTGCTTAATCAAATTGGATTAGAGCTTAACAATTTGGTCCATTCAAAGACATATCAATCATCAGTAAAATATTTGAGAAAAATATCCGTAAACCTAGATTTCTTTTCTTGGTTAAGATCAGGATCTTTGAGCTTATCTGTAAGAGCTTTCTTGATCATTTGCTTTACATTTTTATCTGAAAAGAAATTATTGAGAACTGAGTCAGATTCAGGTAGTAGCCAATCACAGTTAAACTTTGTGAAGTCAAAATTTTTGTAAAGATAAAGAAAGTCAAATCTATTGTCAGCACCAATAAATTCATCAAAAGCTCTTGAGAGTTTTCCAAATGTGCTATAGTAGGCAGTTGTGTAAATATTCCAATATGGATCTGGATATTTTTTCGATTTTTGGCTTTTATGCTCATTTACTATCTGTCTAAGATATACCTTTAACTTATTCATTTCATTTTCATTAAGATTGTCGTTATTTTTTATAATTAAAATAACTAAATTAAAATCGATAACATCATTTGCTTGTATCGTTGAATGAGCTATTTTTAATGAAAGATCTAAATTTTCTTTTGACACGTAATGACACAATGCTGTGGCAAAAAAGTTGTAAAGTTTTTCCTTTCTTTTTCTAAATACTGATAAATAAATATCATCAAACCATTCTAATTTTGAACATTTGTATAAAAAATCCAAAAACAAATATATAAAACTTGGGTATTTTAGATAAAAAATGATATTTACTTCGTTTTGAGGAGAGCCTAAAAATTTGGCAAAATTGTCTTTTAACCAAAAGGTCAAAATTTTCTTTAGTTTTGAATTGTCTCTTTGAGACTCTTTTAAAATTGATGATAAGAATAAATATAGTTCTTCAGATGCTTCTAACAAAAATGATGGATACTTTAAAATAAAATCTACAAGATTATTTATAGTATTACTACTGAGGCTAAGATAGGAGCTTATTACTATTAAATTTTTAACTTTTTGAACTAAATGCATTCCATGATCTTTTAGCCTAAAATCTTTGAAATCATCTTCATTTTGTCTAGCATAGTTAAGAAGATTCTTAATAGATTTTTCAATTGAATTTAGTTCTTCATTTTGCTCTCCGCAATATAACTTTCTTATCTTATTGAAATTAAAAAGACTGATAAGATCTTTTGATGAAAAATACTCTATATATAAGAAAAATATTTTGTAATCAAAAACAACAACATCTTGAATTTCCAAAAAACTTTTCTTTTCTAAAGCTGAGACATCGATTTTTGTAACAATAGTCCTTAACACATCAATAACTGTGTTCTTCCAATTTATTGACTTATCATTTAAGATTCCATTTGCGATTAAAAATAGTAAATTGTTAACTACATATTTCAAAGATTGATTAGAATAATCGAAAGTAGAAACAGAGTTGTTTTCCTTTAAGGAATTAATTTTATTGCAAAAAGAGTGAATGGTATTTATATTTCTTTTAGAAAAAGGACAATCTAACCAGTTTTTCATAAAAGGATATTTAGTTCTAAACTCAATTGACATGTTATCAAAGAGTTTTGATGCATTAATTTTATTTAAATCTACCTGATTTGTTTTATTTATTGTCTTGCTTGATTCCTCGTACTTATTAGTTTCTGAAAGCCTGTTTTCATCAAACTCTTGCCTAAAAGCACCATCTACAGATAAGTTGTCACTATTATTCGGCTCATTATCTGTTTTTAAATTTTCTTTTTTTTGATTTCTTTTCCGTGTTATCCATTCTTCATATTCTATATATCTTTGTTCTTTTTCGGATAACGATGCTGCATAGTCATAATTCAATTTGAATATATAAAAATCTATTTCACTCAGATTCTTTGGATATAATTTTTGAAAATCTTTCTCTATGCATGAAAATAGTTGTTGATGCTTTCCCAAACGATATATGGCCAAATTTCTGCACTTATAGTTTCTTTTTAGTTTAGACCACATCTCAAGCTTTTTGTAATTAAACGATATACAATCAACATAGAAAGCAAGGCCGTCATCAAGGACATTCGAATCCAAAATATTAGGTAGTAAAATTGACTCTTTATCTAAAGGAATTGAGTTTATCCTTTCAATACCTGCTTTAATAAATACTCTTGATATAAGAGAGCATTTTTCTTTTTCTTCAGAGGATAAATCGTTACCTTTAATTAAAAAATTGTAGTACGTTATGAACTTATCCTTATTTAGGAATAGTTCAAAATCACGAACATTGATATCTCTTAAAGGGAAATGCAAATTATCTCTTAGCATATCAAGAGTAATTACACTGAAAACATCTAAAGGAAGTAAGCTATTGTAAAGATTATCGGTAGTAATATCTATTTCTGTTAAAAATTTAATAGCAGTGAATAAATCAGAATAATGAACTTCATACCCTAAAAATTTGTCATTTTTTACCAAATCATAACAATCTAAAGTATCAATTCCTTTATTGTTTAGATATAGTTTTTCTTGATCGCTAAGTTTCTGTCCACCAACACTATAGAAAATTGGTCTAGTATCGTTTTCAATTATTTTTGATAACTTTCTATATATTAAAGCTTTCTTGTCTCTCTCAATCTTTTGGTAAAGAGGCTTTAAAAGATTAACTAGTAGTCTAATATTGAAATCTGAAAGACTATATCCAATAAAAACAACTGTGTTAGTAGCTAAAATCGATGTCAATATTCTAGATATCAAAGGAAAATTTCTTTCATAATCTAGGTAACTATCTTCTGTAAAAACTATATTTTTACGATCAAAATCGCCATGAATTTTTAAGATAAAATGACGACCTTGAATTGATGAAACTTCATCATCAGAGGCAACTGTAACATAATTTTCATATTTACTATTGCAGGCAGTCTCAATTAAATTGTCGAAATTAGTTGTAATAATAGAAGCTGGATTTAGCGTTAAGATCTTTTCATGAATTTCATTAGACTCAGCATCCTCATTAAAACAGAATTTGACAATTTCACTGAATTTTTCTTTAGAGCATCCTAAAGCATCAAATGTAACTTGAGCTTTAGCATAATTGTCTTTAGCGGAATTGTAGCCACTTTCAGTATTTTTCTTTGACTTGATATTTCTTATTGAATTAATTAACTTATTCTTTTTTTTATCTTCAAGTATCAACTCAATTATCTTATCAACTTCACCTTTCTTTACGTTTTTATTTCCAACTTCATCGCAAATTGACTTTATGTTGTTTAACAAATCTGTCCAGGAAGGTTGCCCTGATAGCATTGAAACACCAGCGCCAACAAAGAACGAAAGAGAACCTTGTTCAGAGGCATTATGAATCTTTGTCAAAATTCGTTTTACATTTTCATTCATAGATGCAATCTCTAGATAATCATCACCATGTAATGGCTAAAAGAAGGAGCTATAATGACTATTGATAAGTTCAGCATTGTTTCTAACTTAACACTGTTGAAATCAAATATTTCAAATACTCTGGTTAAATTATTGTCTACTTTTAATGTTTTTTTCTAACAGCCCAAATTAACTTATTTTCAAGATCGTTAGTTTGTCTAGTCAAATGCTCTAATTTTTCAGATCCCAGAATCTCATCCAAGTTTTTATAAATGGATAACTTGTCTTCTTGGCTATAACAAAAGATAACAACAACGTTTAAATTCGGAGATAACAATAATGGGCGAATCACATCCGCGTCAGCAGGAGAGCAAGAATGCCCGAAAATTATAAGGTTATATTTATTTTCTGTTAGATCGTAAAAATCTGGAGAATTAACGTCTTTTAGCTGTCGCTGAGATCTTTTCTCAAATTTAAAAGCATTAACATTGACTGGATTCTGGGAGGTTTTAGTATAACCAAAGATTGCATTATTTCCACAGTTATTTATGCTTCCATTTACGTGAAATATACTGAATTTACTAGAAAATCCTTCAGCTAGTGTATGAACAGCATCAAAAATTTGTTTTGACGTCAAAGTATAGTTAAAATCAACAACTGAAGTTATAGAATTCAAAAATGCATCCATGAAATCTACAATATTTTCAAATCCAACTTTTTGATTACACAATAAGACTTCATAATTTTCAAAAATAGACGCAAGGGCACATACACAATCAGGTAATTTTGTATATTCTTGAAAAGATAGAAATTCACAGAAATGATCTGTAAAGGATTGTAGAGAGTTGAACATTTTTTCTGAATTTTCAATATCTAGCGCAATATCTAATCTTTTAATTAAGTTTTCAATACAATTTCTTGCAATTGGATCTCTAAGAAAACGTTTGTTTAATAATTCATTTGGCATTACAACAAACTGAATTAAAGACTCAACATCAAGCCAACCGTTTAGGTAAATAGGAGACTTGTCCATTTTCTTTGGACATAACAAATTATAAAATTCTTCTATGCAATTTATTAGATTGGATCTAAAATTCTCGGTAAATTTTTTGTCATTTGACATTCGTGAGATTTTGTACTTATAGAACAAGAATTCTGAATATGACCAACCAATGTTATCCTCATTAGTCATATCTTTAATTTGCTCAGTCCCCTCTTCAACATCATGAAACTGAGTTTGAAAAATCACTCTAGAAAAAAGTTCTAAGAAAGATTCTCTTTCATAAATAAAATTACATAACGAATAAAAGACATCTTTATTCCTTTTGATTAATTCAATTTCTATTTTTACAATTTCAACAACACATTTAATTTTATTATCAAGACAGTTACAGCTTTCATATATAACATCACATTTATCAAGTGGACCTTGAAGGTTATCTCCATTTACCCGTAGATATAACTTAAGTAAAAACAAATATAACAAGAAATCTTGATATGATGTCAACTTTCCAAGAGCGAGATCAAAGCCATTACCAATCATCAAAACATTATTATTTTTTAAAGCATTATGTAATTTATCTCTATAAGAAAAAAGGCTGCTACCTATTTGATTATTGAAATTTCTCATTGAATTACTACTTTGATCACTCATCATATTTGCTACTTCAACCAAATGTAATCAATCAAAGTCACATAAAAAATGAACTTAATCGAATACGTTTGTTTGTCGAAATCTTTTATAACATGTCGTTATATCTTACATATCTCAACACCTACTCCAACAACAACTTCAGTGATTTTCTTTCTATACTCTTCTAAAAACAGATCACTGACTTCAGCTTTTTGAGGAACATCTTTACCTAAAGAAACATACTTGTTATCACCTAGGTTATGCCCTTTTATCAGCTATACCTTTTTTATAGATGCTCTATATTCTCTAATCACATCTATGATGCACTTGATGTTATTCTCATCATCTGTATAGCCATATATTACTGAAATTCTCACATGAAACTTTTTACTTTTTGCAAGAATTGCTAAGTTGCTCTTAAAAAGATCTAAATTGCCATTTAATAACTCTGTGCATCTTTCCTTATCCATTACTTTAAATTCCACATAAAAGTACTCAACAAAAGGTATCACCATCTCAAGATAACTTGATGGTACGAAAAGACTTGACTAAACTGCTGTCAACATAGTCATCCTGTTCCAGTTTGCCTTTGGAGAACTCATAAATTCATATATGGCACTCTTTTTAGCTGGCAGGAGAGTAGAAGCAAAGGATGAACAGGACTGAGAGAAATTGTTTCCCAGAAGACAGGCGTTGATAACTCCAGACAACATCTCTCCGGCACTAATGGTCTGAGACTTGTATTTGGAAGAAATAGAGCCTGACTTAGGAAGTCTGCATCTGTATGCGTTCCAGTTAAGGTTTAAAGCCTCCTTAGCAAATTTTCCTAGGTTAAACTGTAGTAATTCTCTACCGTTAGCTGATACAATATCCATGGCGTTTTCCTGTTTATGATTCGCTTTTGTTAACACCTTGAATTATAACAAAAAAAAATGCTACCAAATCAAGCTAATCTATTGATTTTACAACATTTTATCTAAATTTTTTCTCATTGTATTTAATCGGTTGTTAAAGAGCACAACCGCAGTAGAATTCGGTCTATAGTTAAATTTTAACCGTGGAAAGTAGAGAATATTTCACAGTTACGAGCGATGATCTGAAAAGTTCTGATGAGGAGCAGTTATAAAGCCCACTCACGGTCGTGAATGGACTTTTTTAAACTCGGATCAGTGTGTCATAAAAACTCTACAAAATCAGAGAAAAAAATAACAGCCACTTCTAAAATGGAAGTCGCTGTTACATGCTATCATAAGATATAAAATTAGAATAAACTCTTATCTATATGAATCTGAAATTTCTGCTCTTTATAAATCTGTCATAAAGTCTCATCCAGATTTCAGAGCATGCAATACTTATTCCAATGCCCAAAGTAAGATTACACCAGATACCATACTTTAAAAAGAATTCACCATTTTCATACCCCGGAATTCTAAAATATATAACTGCAAGATATCTGAAAACAACATGATGGATCAGAAATCCATATGGAGAAATTTTTGCAATGTAGAGTGTAAATCTGTTTGTCAGGAGTTTTGACAGATACCCAGACTGCATGGCAAAAGCATAAATGAGTAACATTGAACCTGGAATAAAAATTAGAGAATAAGTCCACCATCTTTCTGGATGAGATAACTCAACCGCATCTGTAGAAATATTCAGTTCAGGTGTGAGTTTGTGGCAGAAATAACAGGCTAACAGAGACATGACTATACCTGAAACTTCCATTACTGACACTGTTTTTGCTGAAAAATTACATTTTCCGTTTAAAAACAGATAGCCCAGATTAAAACCTATAATAATGTCCCATATTCGAGATAATGGAAAAAAATAATCAAACCATTCCGTAAGATCATAATACCAGATTGAATTTTCAACTCTTTCTTTTACAGGGAAATCACTTCCTGCATAGGATAGTAAAAATTGCACCAAAACAGACAGTACAATGCAAAAAAAAGCTTTGCTACTTGAATAATTATTTTCTAGAATTCTAAGAAATAAAGGAAAAATTGTATATCCGAGCAAAATTGTACACAAAAACCATGAGACAGTATTCGGTGACCTATCGTCAAGGGGGAACCATTCCTGAATATACAAAGCATTTAGAAAAAGTTTTACTGCTGCATTTATATATGAAGAAGTATTGTCTCCAATAAAATAGAACAGCATCATAGCCAGTGTACAGAGAATATGCAGCAGATAGAGTCTTTTTAACTTTTTAAATGCAAAACAAACACTTTCAGTAACTGACGAAATCTGAATTCTGTTTTTATTATAATAACTATACACCATCACAAAACCAGACAGAATAAAGAAAACAGATACGCCCCAACGACCGACTGAATTAAGAAAACTTATGCCGGTATGATGAAACATGACTGAAAAGAAAGCAAGAGCTCTTAATGACTTAAGATTTAAAAGAAAATGAGAAGAAGCGTCCGAAGGTAAAGTAGGATTAAGCTTTACCCCCCCCTTTTTTAATGCTATTTCGTTGTTTTATAAAGTAATTTATCAAAATAATATCCTCAATAAAAATATTCTTGGTTGATTTGTCAGTCTACAAATTGTATCAAAGGCAAACTCATATGAATTAAGATCTTTCATTTTTTTATGTCTCGCATTGATCGGTAAAATTTTCGAATAAAACATCATTATTCAGTTAATCAACAAGTTAAAACGCTTTGTCCTGGTAATACGACTTAAGGTAATACCGGCACCATTCATCTCCCACAGCTATCAGTACCAGTTTTACTTCAGTCGGAAGTCCAAGTACAGATACTTTTCCTGTACTTCACGATTCCACTGTTGCCTATATACTGATACAGTCTCATAAGGCTTGGCTTTTCAAGCTGAACCTTATGATCCGGAGATGGTATAGTGAGCTTCTGCTCCTGCATCTTCTTTCGCATCAGGTATTCTGTTGCGGTATATATCAAAAGAGCAGTGGTCATAATCCACATCAGTGCATTTATTCTTGATGGCAGCTCCAGATAGATTGCGTTGATAAGCAGTTTCTTATCCTTGAGGCATCTCCAGTTACGCTCTACTACAGACTGCTTCTTATATACACCTATGAGCTCTGCCATAGTCCAGTTTCTTTCAACATCATTGGTGCAGATGACGTAATAGGTATCCTCTTTTATCTTCTGCTCTATGGCGGTATCATCAAGCTCAACTTCAGCTCTAACCTTAACCGCAACCGTTACCTTTTGCTCATCCTTACCATGTCTGCCTTTTATGAGTGTATTTCTGTACTTCCTCATAGCCAATACCAGCATCAGTAAGCTTTACAAGCTTAAGCTTAGCTGTGATTTTCTTTAATTCCTGTTCTGCATCAGCCTTACATTTGCAGGGCTGCGTCCAGAGTTTCTTCAGCTGAGAATTTACCTTATCAAGCTCCTTTTCTGCTCTTTTGGTAATGATCCTCTTCTTGGTGGAGTAAAGTAACTCATTCTGTACCAGCAGTTTCTTTACGTTTCATCTCCAAGTTTACCTTCACCACACCACATGGCTTTAGTTCCTTCAGGATTGTTCTCATCTACAGGAACAAGCTCTTCAGGATGTGCCTTTAACATCTTTCTGCAGGCTGTAGCCTCGTCATTCTTGTCAGGAATACGAGTTACCATTTTAATGCCATGTTCTTTAGCAGCTTTAGCAATAGGAGAGGTGCATAAGGCACTGTCTCCTGTAAGATAACGTAAATCCTTAAACTGAGCCTTGATACTGTCCCAATAGTCAGTAATGACATTTCTGAAACTGGTCTTATCGGATACATGTCCACTGACACAGGTTTCAAATATAGGAAGTTTACTCAGTTCATCACAAAGCATCAGCTCATTTATCTGTCCCAGCTCTGGATGATTGTCTCTACTGTACCCCTGGTCTAGAACAATATTGCTTCCATCTTCAATTCTTGGCTCTCCAGAATAATGGAAGCTGGTACTGTCAAAATGGACACTCTCTACCTTGAGCCCCTGTTTCTCTGCTACCTTTGCAGAGCATCTTAAAAACAGCTTCTCTGGTCCAAATTCAGCGATGGCATCCAGAGTTCTTGAAAGAACATTTCTATCCAGCTGCTCAAATGTAACATCTTTACGATTTATCAGAGCCTGTAATGGTCGGTTTCGGTAAAACTCCTGCGTTCCATACAGTGACTGATATGGTACATTCAGGACCTGACAGCATAAAAGCTTTACTATTTCAGAGCTCTTAAACTTAACATGGGAACCTATCTTTCCTATGCACAACTCAATAGGCTCATCAAGGTTGAAATAATCAAATCCTGCTGCTGTTAATCCCAGACTCCCAAGCTCAGCTGTTACCTGTTCGTTGTCATCATCAAAATCGTCAAGCGATGCCATATTCCTGTGCCTTATATTCTTTTGTACCCAAGCTTTATAAGGCATCTGATGAAAAATTAAAAGCCTTTATGTGATCTGGTGATCCTTAAGTCACGCTGATGAAATTACTACCGATCGTTTTGATCCTTTAATCGCAAAATAAGCAAAAAGTCGTTGAAAATTAAATAGATAATTTTATGATGACCATAAATTAGTAGAAAGTGATCTGAAATCAAACAGTTACGACTAAAGTTTTATTCAAAAATTTTACTGACCAATGTCTGCATAATCAATAATTGCAAATATAAAAAAGTTATCGAAAATCAATAAGTTACACTAGTCAAAAAATTATTCCTAAAATTTAATGCTCTATGTCAGTTGTGTAGTAATTAAAATGATTGTTAATCTTGTTTATCAATGTTGAGGATGAATTCCTTGATTTTGCTTATTCTATTAGGCTCAAGAGTTTCAAAATTTGGGCAAGAAATTAAATGAGAAGATGATTGCGAAATCTCATCAAAATTCTGTTTAAAAAACTCATGTAGAGAATTCCATACTGTATCAATTTCTTTGTTAAAAAAATCAAAAATGAATGATATTTTATTGTCTTCTTTATTGTCATTTGACAAATTTGACAAATCAAAAGAACATAGATAATCCCTAACGTATATAATATTTTGTACATTTGGCTTGATTCTACGTTGAGGAGTATTTTTGTTAACTTTTGGTAAAAGAGAATACAGTAAAAGGTCTGAAAGTGTTTCTGATTTAGCTAATGCAAAATTTAAATCTGCAGTAAACAAATCAAAGAACTTTCCATCTTGCCAACTTTGTAGCAGAGAATCTACTTTACTAAATGTAATTTTTAAATCTTCAATATAGAAATTTTCAAAATCAATGAAACATTGTTTTAGTAACTTAGTGCTACCATTGAAAAGGTATTTAGCACTTCTATATTTATTTAATAATCCAAAATATTCATCTTGTCTTAGAAAACATGTAATTTCTTTTTTGACAGTCTTTTGTTTTTCAAGATCATTATCCTTATCAGTTGAAGTCTTTTCTTTATCTAATCTTTTATGAATTTCTAATGCATTTAGAACATTTACTAAAGAAACAACAATCTCTGAATAATCTTCGAGATATCTATTCTCATTGTTTTCATCAAAATTTGATCTTTCTAAAATACCGCACGCAGATAGAATGTTTATATAACTAACTTTATCTGAAGAATTATCTTGATTGAATAAGAGATTAAAAATCGCTTTTCTTATATATAAAAATGAGACATTATCTTTGTCAGAAAAATCAAAAAAATTCGTCAGAAAAGAATTTTTATAAAATCGTTTTGAAGATTTTTCTGCGCTACCTCTACTATTTTTAGAACATATAACTTTCGCTATTATTGAACAGTTCTTCCAATTAAGTAGAAAAGGTTGATAGTTGTCATTTAAGCAAGGCATTTATCTAATTGTCTATAAAATTCTATTGATTTATCTCCAAGAAAATCAGCTCTAGGAAGATCTGCAAATACAATTTTTAATGCAGACAGAGAATCAAAAAATATATTCCAATAAGGAACCGGAATAGCTAAGATTTTTTTTATTATTGAGAAAATCAAGTCCTTTGATTTTGCAATTTCTGATGCAAAAGTTTCGATTCCTCTCCTCTTTGCTAATTTACAATCAAAAGTATAAATTGAAGTGCCATACACAAGAACGAACAATAAAAATTCTGCATTCTTATCTAACTGTGTGAATTTATTTGTAAGAGTTGTCACACTTCCACATTTGTCTAGAATAGTAAAAAACAGCAGATTTAATTTGCTTGCATCTTTTACAGACAAATTTTCCTTATTTAAAAGTTCATCATTCAGGTTCTTACTTAATAAAAGTAAAAATTCAGAACCTAGACTTCCAGAAGATCGATCTAAACAAATCTCAATATATTTACTCAAAAATTTTTCACAGCCTTCATTTTCTTGGTTGTTATATTGTTTTAAGGCAAAGTTAAAAAGAGAAATATTAAAGACTGCTTTACTATTGACTGTAAAACTAGGAAGTAAAGAAAAAATAAGTGCTAATTTAGCATTTGAAAGTTTATAATTTGGTTGATAATCGGAATTAGCATCATATATTTTTCTTATGAAAGAATATTCTCTTTGATCAAGAGAAAATTCTTTTGAAAATTTAGATACATAAAATCTATAATCTTCAGAAATAAAATTATTACAAAGTAAGTACGTTAAAAAAGTCTTGCTTCTTAAGTAAGTACATAATTCAACCTTGTACCTTTTAGATTTTACTAGATCATAAACTGAATATCGTTCTTCTAAATTTTCGAATGATCTATTCCATTCTTCTAGATTAAAATCTTCAGATGTCAACTTATCGTTTTTGTTATTTAAATCTTTAAAGTAATTCTTGACATTTTCAACAAAAGATCTGTATTCACCTTTTCTATTCAGCAGTTCATAAAGTTTTCCCTTATTAGAGCTCAAATTGTTGTAATCTGATGGATAGTAGTTTTTTAATTCCGATATTGAAAAGATCTTTTTTGCAATGCTCTTAGAATCATCAAGTAAAAACTCAAAATTACCAATTAGTAATTGGTAATCGTTAAAGATCTGTTTGATATTTCTAAGATCACCAACAAATCTTGCCACTGAAATAATAAAATCGTTATCTAAAGCTTCTTCAGTAAAAAATTGTGACTTTTTAAAACTCTTTATTTCTAAAGAGCTTTTTGAGTTTTTATCTTGTTTGTCAGCTGGTACATTATCAACAACTACTTGAGAAGAAATTAATTCATCTTCACGATTTTCATCGTCTTCAATCTTCTTATAATAAGCATAAAGTTCATCTCTTATCTTTAATGCATGATATGCCACGTTACATGAATCTGCATATGGTGTTATTGATATAGTAAAGTCAAAGAACTTGACCATATCTTGTGGAGATAAAAGATCATTTCTTAATAAATAGATGAAGACTATTCTGCGTTGACATCTTTTCCAGAAACATCCATTTTTATTTTTGCATCTAATGTCATTATTTAAAACAATATTTAAATTTCGTAAATGAGTGAATACTTCAGGATTGTTTCCCCTATCTAGATCTTCAAAAATGACATATTTACATTTTGATTGTTCAAACAGAAAGGTAATTTCATCAAGATAAGCATCTATGATGTTATCTGAATCTCTTTGTTCAACACTAATTGATAGTGATGATAAGGATAAGTGTTTAAATCTTAATTTTGGTGACAAAAATTTAAAGAATATGAATACGTACGCTAATGTTATTGCAGTAAGAACAAACAATTTAGTTAAGGTACAGCCTGGTACATAGTTAAATAAGTGAACAATTTCATCTTTGATGAAAAAGCTACTTAGGAAAAGAACCAATAATGGACTCAGATATAAAGAGATAACTAAATTATCACATAAACGAGTTTTAAATTTTGATAAAAAAGAAATTGGAACATTTTTACTTAGCTTTCCAAATGAAAGCTGTCTTATTATTTCTTTTTCAACAGCATCAAGATTCTGATAAGAAGATTTTCCTGATAAATGATTGTTCTTATTAGATGAATCAACTCTATTTTCTGAAGAAGCATTACTGCTATTTTTATCAGTTATATCAGAATTATTATCATTGTCAGATTTTGAATTATCAGCAAGATTTTCTTCAATATTGTCTGATGAATTTTCTTTTAAATAGTCAAAATCTGCAAGACTTACTGTTACGTACTCTATATCTGAGATCATTTTATTATTGATTTGTTCATGCTTGAAAAATGAAGATATAAGACTACTCTTACCAGTACCAAACTTACCTAAGATAGCTAAGTTCTTAACCTTGTCGTTTTCTAAGGCATACTTTATTTGATTGAACTCTTCTTCATATGAACTTTTATCTTCATCAACACATACATCAATTGGTGAGAAGTCATAATAAAAGCCACTTTTAACATATTCAGATCCATTATTTTGTTTTGAATTGTTCTTTGTAAAAGGGCAGTGCTCTTTTACCCATTTAACAATGCTTGATTTAAAGTTTTTCATATAGTGTTTCAAAAGTAGTTGTAAAACAAATTGCCGGTGATTATAAGAAACTGTAATCTTAGAGCCTTGATCAAGATTTAAGATTCTTTTCTTTCCATGAAAAACAATCTTTTCTCCATTTTGGAAGATACTTGCATCATTTCTGCAATCTTTTGAGGTCCCAACATTGTTCTTATATTGTGATAAGCAGACAGCATCGCTTCTTTGTTGTAGCAAAGAACAACTGCAACTCTTAAATTTGGATGGGTTAAAAGTGTTTTGATTACATCAAAATCAGCTGGAGAGCAAGAGTGGCCATAAATGATGAGATTAAAGCCTTCAATTTTAATTGGTACAACTGCTTCCGGAAATTTGTAGTTATGATATAAAGAGCCCAATTCTTCAAAATTTACGCATGGAACGTGGTTGAGTACTCTTTGGGTCTGCTTATAAAAGTATGTTGAGTATTTATTCTGTATATCTTGAGTTTCTTTGGAAATATCTTCATTTATTCCAAATATTGCTGTTTCGTCTTCGCTTTTACCATTTACATGAAGTGGCATGTCCGAGTATTCTTCGAAAAGCTCTGATAATGAAGAGTAATTGTAGTTAAGAACAGTATGAATATTAGAAAACAAATTTACTTTTTCAATAAATGGTACATCTCGACCTGATTTGTATAGAGCAATTTCTTTATCTAATTCTAATTTTAAAGATTCTTTAAAGTTGTCTTGTTCTTTTATATGCTCTACTTGTATTTGTATGAATTTACAAAATTCATGAGTAAACTGTTTCAATGCTTCTCGCATTTCGTAAGCATTTTCTAAATTATCTTTTAAATTGAGCTCATCACAATATTTCGATAAATTTTTTTTCCAATTCTGATTACTTTCATTAGAATTATAAGAAAACCTCTTTATCAAATGCTCATTTTTAGTTAACAAACACTCGATGATACTTTCAACATCAATCCAACCATTTATTTTAGATGGATTTTGCTTATCAGTCTCTCTATTTATCTCCGAAGGATCTTGTTTATCTGAATTTCCTTTTATCTGTATAAGATATTGTTGTAATCGATTTCTTAAATCATCAACACAAAGCTCAACTGTTTTGGTTGGCTCTTCATACTTTTCAAGTGGCCAATTTTCGTGACTTATTTTTTTGTCAGCATCATAAATAATTTTCCAATTATTTGGAAAAAGATTATAAAACGGATCACAACAACCGAAATGAAGAAGTGCAACATTACATTGAGATAATATTGAGATTATGCATGATACCAAAGTATTATTTTCTAATATTCCTAGTTTACCGCCGTTTTCTTCTTCAAAACTTGTTAAACGTTTTTTTGCAATTTCAAGAATACTTAAAAATTTAATTTTATCTTTGTCTCTATTGGTATTCGCTGATTCATTTTCTTTTATTTCTTTTGATTTACTTTTTGTATTTTTACTTTCATTGACTCCATAATATTCATTCTCCCCATCGATTAGAACTTTAAGATAATCATTTTCATGTTTTACAATCTTATTTTCTGAAAGATGGTGTAAAGTTTTTAAAAAGAATAGATATAGCAGAAAATCCTCATATCTAGATTTCAAGCCTAACTGTAAATCAAAGCCATTACCTAATAGGAGAACTGTTGGGGTTCCATTTTCTTTTTCATACTCAGTTGAAAAAACAATTCCCATAGTTAACTCCCTAAAAAGTCTTTGACAGCAAGCTTCTTAAACGCTATAAGTAAAGTCTTAATGTTTAAATCCAGATAAATCATAACTATATTTGTTGCAATAAGATCTTCAAAATTACATTTCATTCTCTCAATACAAGCAAGATTATCTCTTGTTAGAGCAATCACAATTGAGCTTAGAAAATTCCTTATAAATACAGTTAGGAATAGTTTTGCTATTTAAAAATCGATTTCTTTAACTACTCAGAAATGCAGTAGATAAGTAATAATGGGAAAGCAAGCAACTGGCGGTAGACACAAGTATCTTCGTATCTGATAAATAACATCTGTTTGTTCTAAAGATTGCTTAGATTTAAAAAGTGTTTTAGTAACAGCAGGCTTCTCCAAAAAGGTCAGGAGTTTCTGTCTATGCTCTACTTATGGTTCTTATAAGCTCTATCTTTACAGGAGCTAAATCACTCCATGACAGATTTACTCTTGCCTCAGTTGAATATCCTGAATGCAGTTACTATGCTCTGATGCAATTTGTATCAGACAGCAGATACAACTGGTCAAATCTACTTAAACTTATTGCTAAGGTAGCATGTTCAATAATAGTAAAACTCAACAATAAAGATCATATCTATACACTCTGTATCGATGACACTATTATTGAAAGAGCAAGAGGTAAACATATTGAAGGTTTATCTAGAACCTTTGACCATGTAAGAGGTAAATGCGTTAAAGGCTTTGCCAACTTACTTATCTGCTGGTCTGATGGTACAAATATCTTTCCTGTAGTATCTGCTCTTATGAGTTCAAGAAAAGAGAAACACATCATCAGAGACTTTGATAAGAAGATTGATAACAGAAAAGCAGGAGCTAAGAGAAGAGCTGATTCTAAACAGCGTAAGCCTTCAATGGTATGTCGCTATTGCAAATCTATTATCAACTTAGGTATCAAGGCTCAATATGCTCTTATGGATACCTGGTTCTATTCAGATAAACTTACATCAGACCTTCAAGAGATTGGCTTACACAGTATCTGTATGATTAAGAAGAACCTTAAGTTCTCCTTTGTATGTAAAACTACTCGCTACAATTCAAACAAGCTTCTTTCTGCCTTAAAGAAAAGACAGAACTTAGAGTCTGACATTATCAGTGCCACTGAGGCACAAACTCCATCAGGTCAGATTGTAAAATTAGTCTTTGTAAGAAACCGTAATAACCGTAAAGAGTTTATTACTCTTCTCTGTACAGATACATATCTTACATCTGAAAAGATTGTTGAACTCTATTCAAGACGCTGGTCTATTGAATGCTACTTTAAGTCATGCAAACAATATCTGGGTCTTAACAAAAAAAATGCTTTGGTACTGAATTTGATGCTGTTACTGCTTTAAATCATATGCTTACATCAGATATATCATCATTGAAATTATTAGAAGATTTCAGGATGATCCTCTATATCACTGTCAGATATTTAGAGACAGCTGTGATGAAATGAGAACCATTCCATTCTTAGAAGCATTAGAAACACTTTCATGTTGCTTTACTTCTATGATTGATGAACTGTATAAAACAGGGGGTATAGCTGATGATATGTTACAGCTTGCATGCAACATAGCTAAAGACGTAATAAACAAATGGTATAGTGCTACCGCTAAGTTTATTCAATCCTTACTTAGTCCTGAACTTAGAACACAATTTCTAAATAGTTAAAGAAATCGATTTTTAAACAGCAAATGTAGTGCTAGACCACATTTATAAGCGTTTTGTTAATAATTTTTGAAACGCAAAAGTTAAGTTTTTAATCTTCATTTCTGTCATATTTTTTTATTTATGCTTTCCTTATGCAACTTAAAATATCGAATTTCAATTAATCTAAATTTACTTTCTGCTGAGCAATTGTAAAAATATCATGATGATTATCTACTCTAATTTCATTAACCATCCATCCATTTAACTGGCAACTTTTAATAAAGTCACCAATTCTGTTAAAACCGCTCATTTCCTTTAGAGTAATTACCAAAGCGTAATTCATTCCTTGACCTAGCTTTTTGTTTAATCGCTCTTTTGATCTAACCATAATTCCCCACATACCATCATCGGTATATAGCTTACGTGGGCGAAATCCTGTTTTAATAACATCAGATACAATCTTTACGTTATCCCATTTTCTGTAAATCGTTCTAGCATTTTTCTCAGAGCACTTTGCCCCATCTTTATCTGCTTGAGGATTAGAATTGACGGAATCAACCTTAGTCTTACCATTTTTATCTGGCTTCATGCGGCCAAAGTGAAGATCTAGTTCTGTGCATGTATAATCAACGCCTTGAGCTCTGCTACAGTATGGCGAATAACACAATGTAGCCCTAGCAATAAAATTTTGTTTTTTGTTTGAGATTGGAACGGGAAATCTGTAATTAAAATTCTCATATTGGTCAATCTTTTGGTGCATAACTACTTTAATTTCATCATTTTCTGTCTTTATTAACTTGTCAATGTGAATTGGAACTACACCATGTCCCAAATAATCAGAATCAGATGTCTTATTTTGACAATTAGAAACAAAGGCTTCGTTATAAGCAGCATCAATAATAAGAGCTTTTGCTTCTTCTCTTGTCATTCCTAATATATAAATTAAGAAAGCTACTTTTCTTGCAATCCATGGAGCTGCAAACGATGTTCCATATCTCTTTTTAATACAATAAAGTCCATCCTTATTTGTTCCACAAACAACAAGTGGTTCATCAAGATCTCCACCATAATAAGATACGTCTGGCTTTACAAAAAATGAGAGAACTGGACCAACTCTGGTGTAAGAGGCAGGCTTATTGTTTCTTTTTACAGAATTTACAACAATAGAATTGATTGAATCAGCAGGAGATCCTATCTTATAAAGAGAATCATTGTCTTGTTGATTTAATGATATACCATTAAGAGTTTCAGCACTAATTGCAAAATTCTTATAATCGCAACCAAAGCAATCAACTTCATTGTTAATATTTTTTTGATTACTTTGGTAACTAACTGAGAAATTTGCAGTTTCGTCTTGAATAGAGTCTCCAAATGTAGAGTTAGATTTACCATCTGATTCATTATTTTGGTTATTGTCATCAAAAATGACGTCTGTATCATTGGATTCAACTTTTGCAAGATCTTTATCTATTTCATGAGCTCTTGTCAAAATAGTGTTATGTGTAAGCCGTGTTTTAGCTCTATTTGTTCCTGCAATAACAAAGATGACATCATATTTAGTTTGCAATGAATCTAAAATAGAACCTAAAACTGATATATAGTTATCATCAATTTCAAAATCAGATCCTAATGACAGATTCCAAACTTTGATATCTTGGTTTTGGCTAACAATATCTGAAATGTTCAAAATGATTTCAAAAGTTCGATTATTCTTTGATGCTAAAGCAAAATGTTTTACCCTAAAGTGACCAAGTCCATCCTCAAGATCTGGATTTAATCTAGGACCATCCACAATAATAGAATCAACCTCTGTTCCATGCTCAAAGTTTTTGTCTTCATCAGGAACTTTTGGATCGATTAAGTCATGATACTCAACCCACTTAGAAAAATAGACATTTTGATCAAAAGAGGTATCAATGACACCAATACAAGGTTCGATCGTAGGATCTTGAATAAAATTGTTTTTCCCTTCTTGAACTTGTTTTAATTTTTCTAAATCAAAACTTCCATAATGATTTTGTAAGCTATCTTGTAATAACTCATCGTGAGCATAGTCAAAATTAATATCACCATTAGCTGTATGATTTAGCTCTTTTGAGGATCCTTCTGTATCATAGTTACTTTCAAAATTTTCTGAATAAATGTTTTTAACAGGATCATCAAATTCATCTGTCTTTTCTTTTGAAAGTTTAATGTCAGTTAATATGTTATTTATATTAGAAATAAGATCTAAGTCAGGCAACGACTTGATGTCACCAAGATCACAAGTACAAGACATTGAAACTAAAAAAGGAGCCTTTTCTTGTATTTCATTTAAGACGCTAGGAGTTACTAGCAATATAGTGTTTTTACTATCAAGTTCAGTTGTTTCATTATTATCTACAGGCTTCAATATCTTATAATCACCTTCAATTTTAAAATTTCTTAGAATTTCTTCAACGCCTGCTCCTACTGTATAGAGTGTAACAATTTTATAATTACCCCCAACTTTAGATGATTCCTCATCTAAAGCAACGATCTTATCAACGACAGAAAAGCTATCCACGTAGTAGCAATCGACAACAGTATCTGTAAAACGGCTTTTACTTATTCCAAATCCTGAAGGTATTTTGTTTTTGCCTTCTGTTACAGATTTTAAAAATTCATGGGTTACAACACTTCCTGAAATAGGATTTTGTTTTACAAAATAATTTAGAATTTTCAGTACATTATTTAAAAGAACAATGGTCTCTTCAACATCAGTTAATGACACAAAATGAGTAATAGTAAGCGAGTCGTTATTAAATTTTGCTCCTCTTACTGAAGAAATATTGTCATAATGGTTCTGTTTTGAAGTAAGAAGCATCTTTATGCGATTACTTTTAGATACAACATTAATATAGTTGACATTAATAAGAGCTCCTTTTAAAAAGCCAACTTTTCCTCCATGAGACCAGTAACTTTTTAGGTATTCCAATTCAGAAATTAACTTTTCAATCTTACTAAAGGGAACTACTTTTTGTTTTGGAATATTTCTTGCGCTTGGCTTATTTGTCGAAGCTAAATGATGAAATGCTCCTTGAAGTCTTAATAGGTTGTTCATTTTTACTCCTCATTTAACTTTTTCAGTTGTCTAGATAAAGTACTTTTTGAAATTCCTGTTAATAACTCAATTTCTCTTAAAGAAAATCCCTGCTGATATAAAGAGTCAGGAGAGATATTCTTATCAACTAATGCTTTATAAATACGAATCAAATGATCTTGAATAGAATTTGGATCACTAAATGCTATTGACGCTTTGATAATATTTTTTAAGTCTCCAGGATAAGGTAGCTTATTTGACAAAGTTACTATCTTCTTGAACAAACGAACATCTCTTAACTTTAACTTAAATTTGTCTGAAAATGACAAATACAGCTTTAACGCAATTTCTTTTAAATCATCTACACTATATCTAGAAAAGTCGATCACAGCATCAAAACGTCTAATTAGAGCTTCATCAAAGTGACTAAATAGATTAGTAGTTGCAATTAAGGTGATTCTGCTGTCTAGTTCATCTAAAGACTTAAAGAATTCTGTTGTTGCCCTTCCCATTTCTCTGATATCATTTTGATCGGTCCTATCAAGACACAAAGCATCCAATTCATCAAAAAGGACAATTACCTTTTCAGGATGAGCAAACTTTCTGATTTCATCAAACATCAAGCTAATATTTTTTGATGTTTGTCCTAACTTACTATCAACAAGAGCTGATATCTTTGCAAGAAACAGGTCTTTTTCCATGATTCTGGATATTTGCTTTACAGACTCAGTTTTTCCAGTACCAGGAGGCCCCTGAAAAAGAAATTTATTCATGCCTAAATTTCTTTTTAATGCCATCATAATTCCTTTTAAATCATCGCTAATAGCATTTGGAATAGGCAGTTGTTCTGCGTTGCAGACTACTTTTTGTAAAAATTCGCTGTCGCAGTTAACGGATTGAACAGTAAAAAACTCCTGAGAAGACAATAAAGAGCAAATGTAGTTTGATAAAACCTTATCACCTATAGAATCAAACTCTTTTGCAATATTTAAAGCTTCGTTAATAAAACCTGCATTATTGTTGTCTACGTGATATTTAATTAAATTTATAATTTGCTGCTTTTTCATGATAAGACTTATTTCTTAAAATCAAGGAACATTCAGTTTCAACAAAAAGAATAATTCTAATTAAGATTTCCATACTACTTTCGGAAGATTTTTTTCTAATAAATGTGCCTACCTAATTTCTAAAATCAATTAACTTCTTATCAAGGTAGAGATACTTTATTAACTCTCCAAATTGAAATTTAATTGGGCAATCAGGTAATGATAGATTCTCTATCATGGTTAAGATGCGTTCTTTTGTAAGTTCAAAAGGCATCTTTCCTTTAACGTATAAAGATGGCCAATTACTAGGCAATATAGTTTCACGATTTTTACAAAAAGCTTCAAATATTGCTACATAGTCATCTGCTACTAGAGGATCATTAAAATGGTTATGAGAGTTCATTTCGTCTATCCAATCTTTTAAGATCTTCTTGTCAAGATGCAGCATTAAAACATCCTCAAAATTCATGTGAGAAAACAATACAGATTTAGCAATGTTATTATCATCTTCTAACAACTTGTAATAACACTGATTACGGTCCATATCTCTTTCTCTTAGATAGATATCATGATCAACAAAAGAAAAGATTATGCATTTAGGATTATCTTTATAAGCTTTCTTGTAAGCATTTTTAACTTGATTCCAATAGCCTAATTGAACACAAACTGCTTTAAAAACGACACAATAAGCATTTTTAAACATGAAAAGTTTATTTATCATCTGAACATAAGTTCTTTCAGATTCACCCTCACACAGGATAATAATAGGTTGGTTTTTTGATAGCTTTAATTCATCTAGACGGTCAGATACGCTTTTCAAATCAAAATCCATTTTCTAATTTCAGCTCCGTTCACTCTATTGACAAACTCATTATACTGTATTTGGGACATTTTTTATAAAATAGAAACATATTTTTTTATTTTTTAATTACGTTCAAAAAAATCACTCTACTATTTGCAAGTGATAATTATATTTTTGGCAAGCTCTACAAACATGTAGAGCTTATAAAAACATTTATTAGAAAGCTTTTTTAAATAAAAGGAAAAGGAATCCCTCCAAAATCACCTCTTAAATATTTCTTTCGAAAATCATCTGAAGCTCTAATTCCTTTTGCTTGGGAAGCCTTATTGATGACTGAACCATCTTTCTTGGAGTATGAAAGTAAACCTATCTCTGAAGCGCCCAAAAGGCCGTCAGCTAAAAGATCAGTATTATGCAGATTACAAATCAGTTGTGAAGATTTAGAATTAATCCTTTTAGATTTAAACATTCTAACTATTTCTACTACCAATAATGAATGTAATGAATCGTCTAGTTCATCAATAAATAGATCTTTTCCTGTTCTTAAAGCATACATAATTAATAATAAGATTTGAATCAGTCTCTTTGTTCCAGCAGATTCTTCTTCATAATCAAATTCAACTTCTTGACCATTTAAATTTTGGTGAAAAGGTCTAATATCTATAAGATCACCTTTCGCAGTAGAAGATGAAGGAACAAACCTTTCGCCAATAAACGAAGGAGTTATAATTTTTTCTATATTCGAATGTGAAGAAACATAATTCTCAATCGATGTTTCTTCAACTGATAATGAGGTAATACCAATATCCAAGTTATTTAGAACAGTTACTAACTCTTTTAATGCTCTTTTTTTTCTATTTTCAGGTAATTCATCTTCAAAAGTATTTGCTAAATTATTCAGCCATACTGAATATGTTAATACATTATTTTTCATAAGTACGATGAAATGAGATTCAAAAAAATCACAAATAGAAATAATGTCTTTTGATAAACCAGGATAATTTTTTCTAATTTTACCCAACAGTGAATTTTCTTGTTGGTTATTGAAAGCATTAACGCATTGTGTTTTAAATAATTCATTCAACCCATCAGAAAATTTAGATAGAGTTTTATTTAGCGATGCAATCTCTGAGTTTTTAACACAGTAAACTGTCACTTCATCAATTTTTAACTCTTCATAGAGGATTGAAGTTTCATTAAATGAAAATGATATTGAGCATAGTTTTTTGTTGCAATAAAACTGTGCTGTTAATATAGTTCTATCCCCATCTTTATCAAAGATAGCTATTGTGTTAGGAATAAAATAGTCCTTCGAAGCTCCATTAAAGATAAGAGATTTAAGTATTGATATAGCCTTTATAGTTGTAGATTTACCAGAAGCATTTGGTCCATATATAGTAAAAACAGGAACTACTCTATCATTTTTATTAGATCCCGCTTGAAAGAAAATGTGATTTAAGGACTCTTTATATCCATTTGGAGCCTTACCACCGTCATAAGAAAAATCGACTGTTAAATCTTTTATGCATTTAAAATTATGGATATAAAGAGACTTAAACATAATTAAGGCCTTATAAAAAATAAGTGGAGAAATTGAGTAATAAATACAATCCTGCGATCAGTTTACCACTGATTTTGCAAATATAAAACAATTATTTGTTTTATATTTGTGCTTTATTAAATTGACAAGATCCACTAGAGAATCTTTACAAGATGTTCTTTAAATATCAGTGATATTTAAGTTTTTTCTGCGAAGAAATTTATCAAGGCTACAAGAAGAACATAAGCTAAGGACTAAAACAAGGCTTGTATTGTTGGAATTAACTGTCACCTGCATGTACAAAATGATGACTATGTTCAGCTATCCATTGATAACATTCATATTGAAGTTATCAATTCCACTTTATGCCATTCCTACTTTTAAATACTCTCTTATACAATTTACAAAGAACATAAAGCTAGGTGACTTATTCTTTGTAACCTCAAGATAATTGCCAATGTTCTTTGCCCATGAAGTCTTTTCAGTACCTACTGCTTGTGTCCCCCTTAGCTTTTAAAGATTTTGCTCCACCTTTATATACACAACATCAGCTAATCTCTCCCAGGTGCCACAAATAGAATCGTTGACATACCCTTTTAAGATCTTTTTATTGCACTTAGGATAGGCTTTAACTACTGCATCTTTATCACCTAGAAGCCAGGCTTCACACTCTTCAATTGCCAAACAGAATGTGGTTTGTGGCTTAATTTTGCAACTGTCTAGAACAAGTTTTAGCTCATTTAGAAAGCTTCTCTTATCTCTTTTATCAAGATTACAGACAACTATCACTACATATTGAGAGTTGTCATAGGCATAAGTTCTACCATAACCATTTAATAATCGTGGAAGTTGGTTTAACAAAGCTCTTTTACAAGGATCTTGAGAGGTTTTAAGATCTTTTGGGATACTACCTATTCCTTTATAAGCATGCACTGTAAAGGTATTATCTTTGGTACCAGCTAAGATCTTCGGTAAAAGTATTTCCAGCATTGCTTTACCAGAGATATCTTCAACTAAGATTTCAAAGTGCATTTGCAATATTCCTTAAATTGATCTTTTAGAATCAGTTGATTTTGGTTCTAAAGCACAAAACGATTTAATTTTTAATAACTCTCTAAGAGTAATTAGCAATGAATCATTGCAGCCATTAAAATTATATTAAAGACTAATTATCATCCAAGTAATCGCTATTCCAAAGACTTCCTAATTCAACACCTTCATCTGCAAGATTTTTAACCAGTTCATTGTTACTTGCTCTAGAGATAGTTGAAAACCCATCAGCTTGTTTTTCTAAAATCCATACTTCATCAAGATCTAATGCATTTACAAGATAAGGTTGATGAGTTGTAATAAATACTTGAGATTTATTGTTGCTCCTTAAAGCATATTCTCTGAACTCACAAGCTAACATAGACAACAGCTTATGATATAAACCATTTTCTGGTTCTTCAATACAAATAAGAGAGTATGGTTCAGGATCTTCTAACAACAACAAATAAGTAAATAGCTTTAAAGTTCCGTCAGACATTTGCTGAGCATAAAATGGCTCCTCAAATCCTTGAGAGTAGAACTTTAACAATAAACGACCGTCTGATGTTGTCTCTGTATCAATTTTTTCAATTCCAGGTATTTTAGAAGAAATACGCTCTAAAACTGTCTTGAATCTATCAGGATGTTCTCTTTGCATATACTGAACAACATTTGCAAGATTTTCTCCATGGAGAGAAATATGCTTTTGAACTCCTGCTAATGGCAGCATTCTTGCTGAATCTGGAGAAAAATAACTTAAGTACCAATTTTCAATAAATTTTCTGAAAGCTACAATTCTAGGGTGTTGCTTAAAAGCACCTAATGATGTGATAGCTAAATGCCTATTGTCTTCAAGATTAACAATTTGAGCATCATCAAGGTTATCTTCATCAACAGATAAATCTTCAGCTACACGATTTGACCAATTTTCGACGTCATTTATTAACTTCAATCCATCTTTATATGTTATTTCGGATTTAATTTTCTTGCCAGTTGAGAGTTCTTTCCAAACAACGCCTCTTCCGTTATAAAAGAACATAATCAAAGAATGCTCATCTTGAAAGATAAACTCGTCATCTGTTTGAATTAAGCTTTCTTGAACAACATATGGTCGAGTATTTTGATCTTGACCAATGGATACCGCATAGGTAATGGGGTTATCATCTTCATTATTTTTAAAATAAAAAACGAAAGTGATCGAAGATTTTGTTAAGTCACAACCTTTTGAAATTAGCTTAGAAAAACCACCTCTAACATCACAAGCATATTCAACACCATTTTTTAAACAGTCTGACATAAAACCAAAAGCTTCAAAGATACTGCTTTTTCCAGCACCATTCTTACCTATCACTACAGAGAGATTTGTTAATGGCTTTGCATTATTGTTTCTTAATTTTCCTAGAGTAATGTCTTTTAAGCCCTTAAAATTAAAGATTCTGATTCCTAATAATTGAGGCATTTCCAAATATCCATTGAGAATTTGAATATTTTCACAAACATTAATGATGTAATTTGAGTTATTTATGGCTTTTTCCACAAAATTTTTCTTTTATTTCATCTACCCACAGTTTGTCAGAGTCGAGCTTTCCATTTTCATCAACAGCAATAATGTGAATATGCCTTGAGTCAGATAATTTCAGTTTTTTAGAAATTTTCTTTTTTTCCTCTTTTTCAGATAAAGTATTCAATGTAACAACAATAAGATCTTTCTTATCGTTTTCTACTAATGTTCTAACAATACCATTTATATGCTCATCATCAGATCCGAATCCAAACCCAACAATAACAATTGCATCAGAATCAGCCCATGCATTGTAGACATCAACATACTTTTTTGACATTTCGATTGAAGTCATTGGCTTTGTACCACTTTGGGTAAACAGAAGAGGAACCTTAATATGGCATTCTTCATTAGTAGCATTAAAATTACAACAATCTTGTTTCTTATCCTGTATAGCATTACATTCAGTTATTTTATTTTTATAGGGGTCATACCAAGATTGAGTTGAGCCATTTAAGAATGCCACCTGAAGATTTTCTCCCAAAAGCTCTTGTATAAATGTGTTGTAATTTGTTGTTGCAACTTTTGAAATATCAAAGCTTTTATTTTCAAATTCTGTTCTTAGTTGCTCATAATATCCGTGAGAGTCTTTTTTGATATATTGTGCTTGCTTTTGAATGTAATTTTTTACAGTAAATAAAAAAATACAGATTCTACAGAATTTTGCCCAATCAGATTTAGGACAGTATAAGTATCTCCAATAAGAATCAATCAATGATTTATAATCTATAATTGAAACAAAGGTTTCTTCTAGAATCTGTCTAGCAAATAAAGTTATACAATGAGGGGCTGATTTGCATTTTTCATTGTCTCTATTGCTACTCAATATATAATCAAGTCCAGTCAATCCAACAGCAGAGTAATTAATTTCAAAAACATCACCAAAATCATCTAAAAATTCACTATACTCATCTGAACCGGTAATTAGACTGTCATTTAAATCTCTAGTTAAATTTTCTCCTAAAGCTCCAATAAACAGTTGTAGAATAGCTAGTAGAATTTGGTTTAATTCCTTTCTTTCTGTGAGATTGCACTTAAAAAAGGATTTATTTTTATAGATAAAAAATAAAGAACTCAAATAATGATTCTTAAATATGTCATTTTTATCAGCAAATTTACTATTTAACTGTAACTCTTGACCAAGACTTACCCCTTCAATTTGTCTGCCAGATATTTCTTCTATGATTGATTCAACAGAATAATTCTCATTATCGATATTATTTATTTCTTTTGAATTATTATTTTTTAAATCAGCTAATATTTTTTTTATTTCTTCACGGTGCTCTTTGTTAAATTTAGCTGAAACTTGTTCAGCAAATAAATCAAAATGAACTAATTTATCAATAATAAGATTTTTATTCTGTTCTATAGTATCCTTTATTATATTTTGAAATACAGGTTTTCCAAAAGCACTGATTCTCTTATTAAAGAATGAAGAAGGTAACCACTCTGATGCATAAGTTGACGATTTATCAATATTATTCAAAAGTTCTCTAAACTCATTTCTACTTTCTTTTGTGTCCTGCCTAAATATATCTAATGCAAATTTACCACCAGAAGGTAAACCATATTTTATTTCGGCTCCAGCCCCAAAAAGAAAACCAAACTTTTTCATATTTACTCCTCGTTCTTTTTATCTTTTAAAACAGCCCATATGAGTCGGTTATTGAGTTCAGTTGTTTGTCTTGTTAAATGGTCTAATTTTTCATGGCCAAGAATATCATTTAAATTTTTATAAATTGACAATTTAGCCTCTGTAGAATGGCAAAAGATAATGGCAAATCTTAAATTAGGAGATGACAACAATGGGTAAATTATGTCTTTATCTGCAGGAGAACAGGAATGACCAAAAATCATAAGATTGAATCTATTATGTGTAAGTCTATCAAAATCAAAAGAACTTACGTTTTTTAATTGGCGTTGTGCCCTTTTTTCAAATTTGAAAGCATTTACATTAACTTGCCTTTGTGATGTATTGGTATACCCAAAAATCGCATTATTACTTACATATTTATGGTCATCAACAGAAATACTACCATTAACGTGATAAATCTCGAATTTAGTTCTCTTATTTTGGCTAAATTTATAAATATCTTCAAATATTGACTGTGAACTTAAAGTGTAATTAAAATCAATGACTGACGATATAGTATTGCAAAACTCATCTACATAGTTCACAAAAGGGAAGAAGTCATTTTTATCATTGTTCACATACATTTCATACTGTTCAAAAATACCGGCCAGTGCACTTTTGCCTAAAGAGATAAAACCAATATCTTGCAAAGCAAGATATTCACAGAATTGGTCTGTAAAAGATTGAAGAGAATTATAAAGTTTAGACGCTGAAGCTATATTTAATGCAACGGCCATTCTATTTAGTAAACTTACGAAGCTTGTTCTTGAGTAATTTTGAAGAAAACGGTTTTCTAAAATTTTATCTGGTAAAACAATAAAATTAATCAGGGACTCAACATCAAGCCAGCCGTTTATATATATTGAAGACTTGTCTTTCTCCTCTGGGAGCAGAATTCTGAAAAACTCTTCCACGCATTTTTCTAAATTTGTGTTATATAAATCTGTAAATAGGGATCTGTCATTTAATCTGCGAATTTTATATTTATAGAATAAAAAGTCTGAAAATGACCATGCTAACTCTTTGTCTAGAAGATGATCTTTCATACTGTCATTATATTTATTGACATCTGAATAATACTCTTGAAATAGCACTCTAGAAAAAAGTTCTAAGAAAGAGTTCTTTTCATTGAAAAAATTACATAATGAACTTAAAGCATCTTTATCTTTTTTAATTGACACGATTTTTCTTTTTACAATTTCAACAACACTGTTAATTTTTTTATTATTTTTTTTACTTCGTTCAAATAATTTATCGCATTCCAAAAGCGGAGTTTGAAGATTGTCACCATTTACTTGTAGATATAACTTAAGTAAGAACAAGTACAACAAGAAATCTTGATAGGAAGATAACTTTCCTAGAGCAAGATCAAAACCATTTCCAATCAGCAATACATTGTTTTTCGATAAGCTTTTATGTAACTTTTCTCTGTAAACACATTCTTGATTATAATTGCTGTTATGTACTTTTCTAAATACACTCAACATATTTGATTTAAGACTGTCCAACATTTACTTTCACAACTCTCATAAAACACACCTTACTATGTATAGATATAAATCAAAATTTGTGACTTTTCAAGAAGTAAAAATACTAATTTTCTATTTGTTTTTTAAATAAGAAACAAAAATATTACATAATGTGCGATAATTTAATACAGTAATCGTTAGTATTATATTTATCCTGAGGTTTGTCTTATGTCAGATAACAAAGATTTCGGTCTATTCCTAAAAGAAGAACTAACTAAAAAAACAAATCTTAACGTAAGCCAGATAGCCTCAATCTTAAAATGCTCAAGAAGCACATTAAATGATCTTTTCAACGGAAAAAGACAACTTTCAAAAGCTTTTGCTAAAAGAATAGAAGAAGCCTTTTCTTCAAATTCTCTTTCATCTTCTTACAGTATAAAAGCAGATTCTCTTCTAAAAAAGCAGGCAGCTCTCATTTATGGTATCTCTGAAGATCATTCAAACCTAAAAGATGATACAAATACAATATCTAGTCTGGACATAAACAATAGTGAAAGTTCAAGAGTACCATCAGAAGAGAAAAACACTTTTACAAACAACACATCCTCTATTCAGGATCAAGGTATTCCTTTCTTTGCCAAAATCACAAAACAAAAGATAGAAAGCTATGTTGATAACAATCAGCTCGAATGTAGAGGTCTTATTCCAGAATTTGTTTATACCCTTATAGCAACAACAGCAAGTAAAGACTATTTAGAAAAGTTCTATCTTCCATACGGTGATGATGTAAGTTTAAAAGGCTTTGATGGAATTGTAAGTTACAGTCAAAATCATCCTTACATACCAAAAGGTCTATCTGTATGGGAGATTGGTACCAACAAAGATCCTAAAAGAAAATTTGATGAGGACTTTTCTAAAGCTAAAGAAAAGCTATCAAAGTTATCTCAAGATGTTGATATTCATGATGTAACCTATGTAGCAGTCTTTCCTAGAACAATAAGTTACCAAAACCAGGAAAATTGGATACGTCAAAAGAAAAAAGAAGGTTCTGAATTTAAAGATATTAGAATTATCGATGCTTTTCTTTTAGCTCAATGGGCAAATCAATCTGTTTCAGCACAACTTCATTTCTCAAAGCAATTTTCAAATTTTGAAGAAGATGATCTCTTAACTAATATAGAAACTTCACAGTTCATGTATAAAGAGATGAGCTTTGACAGTATCAAGCATGGTGAAGAACTGTTAGATGATTTATTTAGCTTATATCAAAATGATTATTATGATTTATTTAAAAGCTTTATAAGAACTGGTCTTGACGGCAACATCTTAAAAGCAGCATCCGAAAGTAAGATTTTAACCAAAGCCTTTATCTGTTATCTTGCTAAGATATATGACTCTGATGATAAAAACATAAAATCAGACAATACAGTCAATGCTATTGAGTATCAGGTAAACGCTGCACTTCAATATTCTGAAGATAAGAAACAAACTAAAGACACAGAATTTTACGGATACGGAAAATCAAAATTCACCAATCTCTTTTTAAACACCTACTACATAAAAGACTATAAGCTACTTACAAAGTTGATTTCATCATTAACAGAAAAGTCAATTCTAATTGTAGATGAAGAGATTATCGACTTTAAAATACGAGCTCGTTGCAGAGAAAACAAAAATGTAAAGATTATTACAATAAGAAATTTGTATAACTTTGATATATCAGATCCTTATAAAGAAAACTCATCAATTGCGGAACGCTCTGAGATTATCTTGAATGCGAACAGTTTGCCGTCTTTCAAAGAAGAGATCATTTTAAATCCTCTACCCTGGTATAAACTTGAAAATAAACTAAATGAGTTTACACAAAAAACAAATTATTTATCAAACAAATCTTGTGAAGAAATAGGTTCTACTCAAAATAAAAATGCTGATGCTATTTTTAATCCAAATAGTTGCAGACATTTAGCTTTGTTATCAGAAGGTTCAATTTCCAACCTGAGAAACATCTTAACAAAAGGAACTGATTTTAAGGTAACAAGAAGACATTTCATTCAAAACTTAATAGAACAAAATGAGGATCTGTCTTTTCTTTTCTGTTTCTGCCTAATAGGAAAAATCAATACAAAAGATAGTCTTCAAGTTGAAGTTCTAAAATCTTTGTACACAAAAAAAACAGAAGATATTGAACAGATGCTAACAAAGATTGTCCACCTAAAACTTTATAAAAACATAGCTTGTTTTTATAAAGAAATTTATAAGCTTACATCAAGATATATTGTGCTTGATTATATTTATGATGTAACAACAATCAAAAAAGAAGACATTTTAAATCGACTATATAATATTATAGAAAGTTTAATCTATCTCAAAATAACATCAGAGACTGGGATTTTCTTTGAAAGAAATTGCATAACTAATCAGGAGTCTTTTGCTTATTATTCTGCTTTTCTAAGTGTATTAAAATTACAAAAAGAAACAGAATCAACCGAACGTAGAAGAATTTTACCTTCAAACTGTGTAATCGATGAATTAACGCAACTTATTATCAGACTGCTTGATGTTCTATGTTTTATAAAAAAAGACATCATAGATGATGACTATCCATACTATTTAAAAAATAAAGCTCTACAAAATAATACATTCAACGTATTAAAATCCAATAGCAATGATGACAATAAACAATACAGCATTCTGAGTGCGATTCTTCCTTTTATAGAGCAGCTTTCTTATTTAGATTGCAGTAATTACTTAAATATTGTAGACGATCTTATATTGAGCTATTGCAAACAAGCAAAAATAGAAAAGACAAATGATTATTTAGATGATTATTGCAATCCTTATCTTTCCGATGACTTGTTGTATTCATTGATCTTTGTATCAAAGAATATGACAAATTTAAAACAAGTAACAGAACTGCTTATACAGCTTGATGAAACAATGCAGAGCTCAGACAGTTCAATCTACAATAAAATAACTGAATTGCTAGTATTGATGTTTGACATTTACTGTTGTAGAAACACCAAAGCTGTAGATTCAAGAGAAAGGATCTTAAAAGAGTTATCTTCAAAATATCCAGGGCCATGTAAAAATCTCGTAATTAAACAAATTACTCTTGGAGGTCTTATTACATGCATGCCATCTTTCAAATGGTATGATTTAAATATCAAACTCTCACAATCTCTAGACACCATACGATATGGTTTAGATAGATATATATATTTGTACCTTTCTCTAATAACAACCAGTAATATATCTTTCGATGAACTTGCAAATTGTAAAAATTTTGTAGAATTCATGAGTGAAGAGCAGCTTCAACAGCTTGAATCTTTAATTGAACTATATTCAAAAAATTCAACTGAAAAAAAACAAATTGAACTACGAGATCTATTTAATCAAAAACAATTTTGGCTTCACCAAAAAATAAATATTAGTGACAGTTTAAAGGAATTCTTTAAAAAAGTAAGAACAATACTTGAGTCAAAATCAATGTTATTGAAAGATAAATGGAAGGTAGAAGCGATTGCTTCTGATTTAATAATTGATGAGAGCTCTATTCCAGTTGAAGTAATAACAAAATTTAAGAATGAAGACAAATTAAAAGACTATATCCACAAAGAAAGATCTGCCTTTATATACAACACTTTTAAAAAGTTGGGAGGAGACGGACTTAAATGGATATTCAAAAATTGTAAAAATACATATGATATTGGGTACAGCCTAGTTAAAGATCACGAACTGTCTTTAAATGAAAGATTAAATTTATTTACCTTCTTTATCAACGAAATTTATATAACCAACAAAGAGCTCAACTCAATTAAAGAGTTAGATACAGAAGTAAATCAAGAACATAGTGACAGCAACTTATTATCAAAAATTTTACTTAATTCAAAAAGAGATAGCCTTACTCAAAGTAACTTTCAAAATCAGAAAGTTTCACAACTTGATAAGTATTTGACTGATTGTCGGACCTGTATTTGGAGTATGTCTTCAATTGATAAAGGATTCAATCTTAATAGAGCTTATGGAGATTATGTTAAGAAGAATAACCTTTCAATATCAGAAGAAGTAAATATTTTAATCAACTTTCCTTTTAACAAATGTACTTTTGAACTAGCTGATAGAACTCCTGATTTAGCCTCAATATATTGGGAAAAGGTTCCTTTATTAAATTACTACGAGAATTGGGAAAATAAGGAAATATTTGAAAAAATTCAGAGTTGTTTAAAAAAAGCAGATCGTCTTATTGAGTTATGCTGTACTTGTATGTCCTTTTTAGTAAGAACTAACAACTACAAGGATTTTTCTTTAGAATGTGTTCTTGAAACTGTTGATACAATAAACAAGATCAATCTGTATAAATTCCAGAATAAGATAGATTTATTAAAATCAGATGAGCAGGATTTAAATATAAGAAAAAATGATGAAATTGAAAACCGACAGCTCATTGTTCAAAATACAGAAGACAATAACTCTGTAAAGTATCAAAATAAGTTAAAATGTAAAGAGAAAGCCATAATAGAATTACAAAAAGATAGAGTACTTCTTACAAAATTTGTTGCAAAAGTTTTAAAAGAATCATCATTATCCTTTGAAAATAAGGTTCTAATAGAATTACAAATTTTGCCTTATCTAATGTATGACAACTTCTCACATTTACGAAATGCTAGAGAAGAACAACTCATCTGTATTCGAGAATTAAATCTGTATTTTTCAGCTAATCCACAGAAGTACTTTGAAATCTTTTGCAAAAATTACCTACACGACCATTATATTTTATTAAAAAAAGACAAATTGTTCACTAACGAGAACTGCGTTATTTCAGTTGGTAATTTAGAAAAAGACTTCCCTGTTTATATGTTTGATCCTGATGCTGTTATTTATCTTAAATCAACAGAACTAATTTTTAACAATCTGAATTGTATTCCTGGATTTTGTTACGCCCAAATTCCAGATCATAACTTGATTTCTAGATGGATTAATCAAGTAATTGAAATTTCTAGAAACAGTAAAATAGATGACTTGATTAATATTACAAAAAACAATGTAGCAAAAACATTGGCACATACTCCTAAAGAAAATAACAACCTTATGCCTTATAAAGAAGTTTACCTTGCACTTGAAGATGTTGAAGATTATGACTTTTTACGTTATTTTTACATTGCTTTCTTCAACAGTTATAGTCTTGCGAATATTTACCAATGTGATGATGGAGAAAGGAATCGCAACTTAGCTACTGAGTACAAAAAAATCAGGAACAGTATTAATAAAAATGAAATGCCATTAACATACAATCTTGTATCTATGCTAGAAAATGGCTATAAGTCTGACTCAAAACATGATAACGAAGATCATATCTTCAGAACATATTTTGAAACATAATAACTAGAGAGAATATCTTGCAAATATTTGGTTCTCCAGCTGATATACACTAACAATTAGCTCTGCTTAACATTTTGATTTATGCCGAGATAATTTTGACTGATCTGCACTAGTAATACTTGATGATAAACGTCTCACATGCAATCTCTTTTTGAGAGCAGTCAATTCCTAAGGTTGAAGCGATAATAAATACTCTTGCACTTGTAACAAAAACTTGTGGCTCTGATCGTTGTACATTGTCACAAACGATTATGTCTCATAAGGCTTTGAATCGATTTCAATGCTAAAGCTTCATAAACAGAATGACTGCTTTGATGATTTATTCAAAGCATTACTTTTCCGTAAGTCATCCACAGTAAATCAAATTTTTAAAGAACTTCTCAATGACATAGCTCTGCTCTGTCAAAGAACAGAGCCATCTAATCGAGATATTGTTAAGTTAAAAGATCTGCCTACTTTAGAGTTGCAGATCGTTAACCAACCCATTCTGCTAAAATTGCTTAAGGTCTTGGGCATTTTTTGATTACAAATTTGAATTTATTACTTTTGAAAAATACTCATCAACTAATGATTTATACTGAAAAGTGTTATGAACAATTAAGTAAATAAACAAGGCGTCTTTAGATTGATTTTCCAAATTTATATTAACCATATGGTTTAGAGGTATTTTGGCATTATCTACTTTAAATAATTTAATTTTCTTGCTCCCTTTAAGACAAGGGTTATTAAATTTAGAGCTATACTGTTCTTTTGTATAATATATATTTTCATAATCAAAATGATTAATAAAATACTTTTCTTCTAATGATAAAAGTCGAAAATGAATTAACTTAGTCTCATATAGATCATCATCAACTTTTGCATCGTTAAAATCACAAATTTCCTCAAACGTTATTGAGCTACATTCAACCTTAATAAATAGTTTTTTGTAATAAAAAGCAACACCGTCTGTTAATGGATAAAACAGATTAATCTTGCATTTGTTTAAGTTAGCAAAATTGAGATCAAAATATTTACCCGTTTGAAATTCTTCACAAGCGATGAAGAAATCTCCAATTTTCCTTATCGGCCTAAAAGACATTTTTTCAATTAAATTTTGTTTAAAAAGGTTTTCTAATTCTCTACCAATATCAGTATCGATATCGATACAGAATCTCATACCTTTTAATCTAGAATCCAATAATTGCTTATTATATTTATCAAGATATAGGCTATTAAATTTTCTATTAAAAGTAATTAAACCATTCTTCTTGAACTCTGTATCATTTTTTATATCAATACCAAACTGACTATAAATGCTTACAACGTCTGATTCAGACAACACAGTTTCAGAATTTACATAAAAGCTGTAGCATTTTATATATATAATATAGTAATAAAAATTTTCAAATTCATCATCTGGATAAGCAAAAACATTAAACAAACTAAGAATACGATTTTTAAAATTATTCGACAATTCCCCTGTTTTTAGAACAGAAAACTCATAGTTAAGACTTTTTTCGATGTATTTTTTAATTTCTGGTTGGCTAATATTGTTTCTTATAAAGTTCATACACTCTATGATCTTAGAAAATTCAGTCTTCTTTTTATATATCAAACCAAAACATGGAATAGTATTAATTTTACTTAATAAAACACTTGAATCTTTTTTTATACTTAGAAACAAATTAAATAATTTGACTAATTTATCCATAAAAAACCGTAAAACTGAAATTGAGCAGTAAATCTCATGAATAAACTTGTCATGATCTTATCTGCTCATGTTTTAATCAGCAGATGCTATATAAGGTCGATATGTGTCACTTATGTAGTATCTGCACCATTCTTCTCCCATAGATAACAGAATTTGCTGCATATCTAAGAGAACTCCTGTTAATCTTACAAACTCTGTACCAGGTGGTAACTGTAAACTATTCGGTACTCCCACTTAACTCACTGATTTAGATAAACTTTAAATATCAAAAAAAAAAAAAATGATATAGGAGTATCAAAAATGAATTACCAACAATTAACGCCTGAGCTGACACAAAAGATCATCAATGAGGCAGTAAATTCTAATTTGTCGTCATACCAAATTGCTTTTAATTACAGTATAACAAAATCTGTAGTTGGCAGATTATGCAGACAGCATTTAGGCAGTGAGATTTATAACAAGAGAGAATCTCTTTCATTTGATTACTTAGCATCTCAGATTAAAGGACTTCGACAAAAGAAGTATTACGATAACCAAACGTTCCCGACCATGATCACAGAATGATGTAGGTTGATATCACTGTTTAAAAATCCATCAGTAAACCTGATGTGATGCTCTTTGACAATGTGTTTTTCTCTTGAATTTTAAGGGTAAATGTCAGTTCTGACAAAAGGAAATTCTCAGAACTGAGTACTCGGTTCTGATTGGATTGAATTTCTGTTTTGATTAGACTTCCACAGGCTTGGTATCAAAGTACTCCATGAGGAAGGCTAAGGCTAACAGAGGGTTGTTCTCAAATATCTTAAAGCTGACTTTGTAGGAGATAAGAGGAGCTTTCCTTGCAGTTTCCTTAGTACGGTGTTTGATATTGTCATAACCTCTTTGGGACATCTTTTCTCTTGCAAAAGAGATGACGTTATAAACCATGGAGTTAAGACCAATGACAGAGGCTAAATGATTTTCATCACAGCAATGTTGCATATCCTGTAACAGAACTGTATCAATGGTGTTGTGCTTCTTACATCCATCTGCTTCTTAAGGAGAATACTGTCTGATGACAGTTTTCTTCAGTAAATGGAAGGCTTGAGATGAAATAGAGAGTGGATGGAACTTTACAACCGTCTTCCTTGTCATCTCTTAAGTGCTTTTCAGCTTCTTTATAAACTCTGAGCACTGTTCTGGTATTAGGCAGGATTTTGTCTTTAGTAAGAATATCGTTAGCGTCGTTATCTTTTAAGCCATCCATGGCTTTTAAAAGAGATTCAACAGGAACGATATCGTAGGTTCTCTCTTCAATACGTGAGCCTTCCTTATCTGTCCTTACCTCATGGTAATGTGAACTGGTGTTCTGAGTTTTATCAGTAAGCTCTGATATGTACTTCTCCATTGCCATAACTACTGGTCTGTTTGAAAGGTTGGTTTTAACAGCCATGATGTAGTCAAGGTGTCTTGAGTTTAGAAACTCAATCATTTTAGATGTAGTATTGATGGCATCAGCATAAAAGATACTGTCTTGAGGTAATGAACCGTTATCAATCATTTCGATAAAGGCTGATACTTCATTGTTCTTGGCTTTTACCATACTGTAACTTATGACATTGAGTGCACTGCAGTCATAAAGACTAACTCTGTGGGCTCCTTTCTTTTTACGGCTCTTTTAACCTCTTCTGAAGGATGAACGTAATTCCTGTCCGTCACCTCCTAAAAGGTGTCGGTAGTCAGATACATCGTCATCTTCATTATTAATGATTATGAACGAGCTCCTGTGCTTCTATCCTGGCATCTGAAAAGTACTGTCTGAACATTGATGAGAACTCATCATCAGGTATCATCTTTAAAAAGAACCTAATCTCTTCAGCTGATATCATCCATTTAGGTGATGGCATATCAGGTATGATGTACTGAAGGATTGGATTGTAGATAAAGTAGAACTTAGCATGTTCTCTGCAGTCATGGTTGCCACATAGTGATGACTGCATAACTACAAGCAGTACCACATCAGATGTGTAAATGACATAGTCACTTTTCCTTTCATCATACTGAAAGTACTTTCGTCTTATGTCATTACGCAATGCCATAATGGCTGTGGTAAGAGGTCTCTTTTTAAGGAACCGTTCAGCTCTGTCTCGTGATGTTTCTACCTGATACATGTAATCATCAAAGAATGCATCATCCTCAGTATATCCTCTCTCATGAAGAGCCTGTACATACTGTTCATTAAAATCTGGCTCAGAATCAGCAGGTGCGGAAAAACGAGTATTCTGTTTAGCATACTGCTCCAACTCCTGAAACTGAACTGATGATTCCATGATGTACCTGAAAATCACAGATTAAAAGAGAAAAACAAATTGTCAAAGAACATCCGTAAGGTTTGCTTATTGGAGTTTAAGTGTAAATCTACCGTCAAATCATTTTGTGATCATGGTCGGTATGATTTGGTTGTCGTAAAAGAAAATCTTTTAATAGAGTACTCGCACAGACCATTTCTTTTCCTATTTTATATTGTTTAACCCACTTATAAAATAACGGATTGAAATGGTCTTTTCAATTCTGGTTTTCAAAGAACTTTATGATCATGTAAAAATAATCATAAAGGGTAAAATATATTATTCAGAGACTTCTGCTTTTACCCATACATTTGCATGAAGTCTCAGAAAAAGCTAATCGTTTTAATGTTAGACAGTTTAAAAATTACAGAATGTTTTTTATATATTTCAAAATATATAGAAGAAAAAGCGTCTTTATAATAAGTTTGTTGAGAGCTGTTTGGATAGGCAATAATAAGATTACCATCTTTAGCATTTTTAATTTCATCGAAAAGATCATAATTTTTATAGATCGAAAAGATTTCATCTTTGTTTTTATCAAAAAACAATTTTTCAAAAACTAAAAAACAAATATATTTTTCTGTTGATGTAGAATCTCTATCTAGAGTCAAATAAAGGCACATACCTTTGTAAATAGAGCTATCCACTGTTTCTATAATAAGTCCTTTATTATGCTTTGCTGCCTCATATATTGGTTGAATAAAACCATTATCTTCAGAGTTTTCTTCAAGGTATTTAAAAGCGGCTTTTTTATTTTTATTTTGAAAAAAGATAAACAAAAAAATAGATGTCAAGAAAATAGTAAATACTGAATAGATGAATAAAAAATAGGGATTATTTATAAACTTTTGTACGTCATAATAAAATTCATCCTCTGAACTTACTGAATTAGATGCAATATTTATTTCAACATTTTTAAAATCTGTAAAACATACAACAACAAATGCTAAGACGATTGATAGAAGAAAAAATAGTAGTTAGTAAATAAAATTACAAATATAAATCTCACGTCTAATATTTTTATATGAATATTTTGATACTAATGGAAAAACTGGCATTATTAAAAAAATAAAGGTATTAAGAATGTACCCAGTGGGGATTTTTGAAATTAATTCCTACATCTACCGAATTCCTCTAGTTATTTTTTTTTTGATATTTTTATGTATTGATTTTTTATCGTCGTTTTTTAAATATTGCTCTATTTTTTCTTTAATAGATTCCATTTTTTCTATGTTTTGAGGATTGATTGAGAATCCACCGTTCAGCAGAACAATAAATTGATCTTCTACACTAACTTATAAAGTCGTTTTCATAATTACCCCATACATTGCAGGTTAAAGAGCATAATATGTTGAAATATCAGTAGATTTGTATTCAAATTTTCTAGTTTTTTTTAGATATTCAATGATGCAACTTACCACTTTACCTTTAATTCTGTTTATATTGCTCGGTCTTGATTTTTCAATATGTGAAAAGTTTTTAGACTAGATCTTTATGCTGCAACATTCTTTCTCCTTGCTCAAAGCAGAGGCAACAGTACATTCTGAGGTCATGTCCCATATTGAGCTGTTTTCTTAGGAGAAATAGTCTTACCCAAATTTTTTCCATTTCCTAAGCTAAGGGCTGTCTCAACAATTTTGAAACTAAAGAGCAATCTTAGACATTACCACTAAAGCCTTTGAGAGAGTTTTTTAACCGCAGAATCCCTTATGCATTCTAAAAGCAATTTACGACAATCAAATCGTACCGATCATGATCACAAAATGATTAGACGGTAGATTTACACTTTAAACTTCAAAGAGCATCACATCTGGTTTACTGATGTATTTTAAAACAGCGATATCAACCTACATCATTCTGTGAGCATGGTCGGGATCGTTTGGTTGTCGTACAATTTTATTTGTTATTTCGTGCGTAGTCCCTGCCCTCTAATACTTTCCAAATGTCCTTTACGCTTTCAAAAGTATAGCTAGGTTTAATTTCTCCGTTTTTAATTTCAGAAACAGTAGCTTCCCCAGTTAATACACAAACAGATGTAACGCCTGCATTCAAACCTGTTGCTATATCTGTGTATAAGCGATCTCCAATTACTACAGTTTCTTCTATGCTATACCCAAACTTTTCTCTTACAAAGTCAACCATCACAGAGGATGGTTTCCCTATATATGTAGGTTTTTTATCTGTTGCAACAGAAATCATATTGCAAATAGCACCACAATCGGGTATAAAACCAAATGATACAGGACATCTCAAATCTGGGTTTGTCGCAATAAAAGGAATTTCATTTTTTGATAAAATTTGGCATGTTTTGCGTATTTTTTCACTTGTCAACTCAGTGTCAAAACCAACAACAACTGCATTTATACCTGTATCTACTTCTGAGGTAACTTTTATTCCTTCAAGAGATAGCTCATTTAGCAGCGACATTGTTCCCTGACAGTACACATAAGGATTTTTATATATTTTTTTTAAAAATAGGGCTGTAGCCTGCGATGATGTAAAAAAATTATCTTTGTCAGCCTTGATTCCAAAACTATTTACTTTTTTTATGTAATCTTTAACTGATTTAGAAGAATTGTTGGTAACAAACACATATTTTCCCCCAGATACATTAATATATTCTAAAAGCTGTTTTGTTCCATCAAATAAGATGTTTTCTTCATAAATTGTACCATCCATATCAAAGAGAAAAAGTTTTTTGGTTTTTAATGCAGTTGCTTTATTTTCAAAGAAGTCAACTTCAACATTACTATTTTGTTTCATCTCTACTCCTGTGCAAACAACTTCTCCGCTGCATTAAGATCAGCATGGTTATCGATCTCAAGCCAACGTCCATCTAGCGGACAGGCTCTAAATATGACATTGCAGAGGATATCATTCAATGCCACTTCACTCCACATTTTGAGTTCTTTTTTATTGTTGATATAATCAGCGCATTTATCAAAAAAAATTTTCCCTGCCGTTGAAGAGAATTTATACACATCAATAGAAGCTCCTAAAGCATCACTTTTGGAAATACTCTTTGAAATTTTGATTATTCGACCATTTTCTTCTACAACTTTCATTGACTCTTCATGATAAACTCCAATATCTGTAACAATTGCGTTAGGTGCATCAAATTTTAATAAAGAGGTTATGACTGAGGTATCATAAAAAACATCGGCATTCATCATTATGAAATCATTATCTTTCATAGCATCGCGAGCAAGAAAAGCAGAATACATATTATTAGTAATTGCATAATCAACACTTTCGATTATTTGAATTTCAGGATATAAACTATGAATTTTTTCTTCTAAAATGTTAGCTTTATATCCAGATACGATTGTAATATCTGTTATTCCATTTTTATGAAGATTATCGATCTGCTTTAGTATAATCGGTTTACCATTTACTGGCACTAATGATTTAGGAATATCATTTGTTATTGGTGCTAAACGAGTGCCTAGTCCAGCTGCTAAAATCAATGCTTTCATGTTTATTTACTCCGCTATAGTTCTTTAACTAGTTCTTTATACACATTTTTCAACCTATCTGTTGATAAATCAATTTCGTGAAGGTAGGTATACCGATTATTTCTCATACTTGTTGCTTTTTGCATACAAAGCACAAAAGTAGTTTCTTCAATGCCCAATGATACAGGATTTACATTAACGTTGAACCTTTTAAGATAATTGATAACCTCATTCTGAGGATGCTCTATCAATTTTAAGACTGCAACAGTTCCTAAAGCAACCTGCAATCCATGTAGATTTTTTTTATTACTATAAAAATCAAGAGCATGACTAAATAAATGTTCTGATCCACTGACAGGACGACTACTCCCAGCAAAATCCATTGCAATACCTGATAAAACTAGAGAGTTCACAAGAACTTCGATAAATTCAGGACAAATATGATCGAATTGTGTTTTCATTAGAGCGTCAAGTGAATTTTTAGACATTAAATAAGCATATCCATTCATCTCATCCTTTCCACGAGAAACAGCAAATTCCCAATCAAGCAATGCCATATAGTTTGAAATTGTATCTCCAATACCAGCTTGTATGTTTTGAATTGGCCCTTCAGTAATTATTTCTGTATCAATTAGAATCATAGAGGGTATCGCTGCTCCTAAACTTTTAGGCTTATCATCATGTTTTTTTAAAACGGCTATTGGTGAAGCTAACCCATCGTTTGCAGCAGTTGTTGGTATCGATAGAAAAGGGGTTTTAGATACATATGCTGCATATTTGCATACATCTAAAACTCTGCCACCCCCTAAACCAACAATACAATTAATATCAGTTGCAATACACTGTTCTGCGATCTCCATTGCATATTCAATTGTATTAGAATAGCAAATTACATCTTTAAACGTACCAACATCGTTTATTTGTTTTTTTACCTTTGATCCATAAAGTTTATCGACGATGGGGTCCGCTACATAAAGTATTTTTCCTGAAATATCATTATTGGATAATGATGTCTTAACAAAATTTATAGCTCCACGACATATTTTTAAGTAGTTAGATTTCATTACTGATATTTTCTCTCTTTCTTATATAGCCCAAAAGATTTTGACAAGCATGTCCATCTGACATTGCGCAGTAAATTTTAGGATTATTTCTCCCCGATCTTTACTGACATAAATTTTAAACATCAGTGCAGATAAAAGCTTTGTAAGTCGAACTTACATGATATCTGCACCATTCCTCGCCCATAGATAGCAAAATCATCTGCATGTCTTTGGGTACTCCCGTTAATTTTACAAACTCACTACCAGGTATGTACGTCAGACAAATGCTTGAGTTACTAAGGTATTAGTAACCTCTCATCATACTAGTGTAACGTCTCCAACATATTTTTAGTTAACCTGCAGATCTGCCTGCGTGTTCTTTAAAAATCGATCCATTTTATCTTGGATTTCTTTTCTCTAAGAAACTCCATCTGTTCCTTGTTACGTTCTATGTCAGAATACAGGATCTTAAGCTTTACTCTGTAGCTTCATTGTTAAACTACCAGTTTATTGTTGTTGGATCGCTATTATAAGCATCATTCCAAACTTTAAGTTTTGCTTTTAAAGTTTAAATTTCAGGGATCCTCCTGTTCAGACACTCTCTTGTCATGATGTTTATTCCTACCTCTGCAACATAAGCCGGCTTCCATGCTTTGGTGTGTAGTGGATATCAATCTTCCTGGCAAGCCTTCCTGCTTCCTCTAGAGGAAATGCTTTATAAATAGATGCTGTATTGTGTGTATTCAGATTATCCATGACAAGGATGAAATTCACTTCATCAACCAAATACTTAACCTTTTCTGCCAAGTCAACAGCGGTTCTCGTTGGTTCAACTTAATGAATAATTCTTCCTGTATGAGACTGAATAAAGCATAATATGCTAACTGTGCACTTTCTGATGTACTCATCATTAATTTTAGTGAGATATTCCAGGTCTCATCAGTAATGGATTTCTTGTGTCATTTAAAAGCTGAAAAGGCTTTTCTTCCAGACACCACAGAGAATATTTTTTCGTCATAAGGCTGCTGATATATGTCCAGAATATATTCCATAGCTGCTAAAAATTCAGCATCCTGCTGTGGAGGAATACACTAGTACTCACTCAGATGCGGTCTTAAATCGTTATTCTGCAAAATACTTCCTAAGGTTGAGAGGCTTAGATTTGTTTCCAAAATAACTGCCAACTCTTCTTCAAGAAGCGTAAGTATCCATCTGGATATTACGTCTGGAGGTGGAGTATAGACTTTAGCAATAAACTTTGCCTGTATATCTCACTTAGCCGTTAGATTTACAACGTCAGAGTTTTGATTTCTGTTCTGTGTTAAAACTGAATCAAGCCCATATGAACAGAACTTCTTTAAGGTGTCTATTACGGTAGGAACAGACACTCCAAAACGTTGGGCAATAATCTACTGATCAGTTGCAGAACCATTCTTGAATTCGTCGAATTAAGCAGAATTGTACTATGACTTCACCTGTTTGGAGAATTAGTTCGTTTAAGGATTTTGTTTTTAAGCATTTATTTCTTCAGGTTCCAGAGTTATGCTGAAAGCTCTATAGCGTGCCATTATCAAGCCTTAAACAGAGTTACTAGATTTTGAATAAGAAAATCTTTTAATTCTCAAACTTTAGATTGAAGTTTTGCAATAACCATTTCAATTGACCACATCTTCTTAAGGGTTGCTTCAATTTCTGTGTTAGATAAAACAGCAGAGTGAGATGTTTGACCAACAACTCTTTGAGGTCTCCCCGAGTCCTGTGACAATAATGCTGTTTGTTACAGAAGCATATTTACCAATACATTTTCGTTTCTGAACCTTATTATTTTTTTGCTTCATCAAAGACGTAAGTTGTATCGTAGTCATACTAGGTATTGGTGAGTTTGATATATGATTTTGTAATGGTCTTATTAAATAACCCTCACTAAATAAACTAAATATAGTTTAGAATAAGTGTATAATATGACCTTTCCAATAAAAATGGTCGATTTTTAAAGAACACCTGCAGAGCCCATCTGGAGGTCAACTAAAAATATGATTGAGACGTTACACTAGCAAAAAAAATGTTCCTAAAATTTGCTACTCAATATCAGACACAGCACTTTGTGCTGGCTGTATAAAATCACACAAATTTCAAACAGAAATCTAAGCTAAAACGGATTAAATTCATCTCAAACACTTTTGTGATTTAAATCAGATCGTGTTGACGCTATACTTTTTGAAAACATCACTTGATGTTGATTTTAAACTGTTGTTAGAGTTCAGATTTAACTGCCTTTTCAGGTCTCTGATTATGTTATATCTTGAAGTTCTTCAATGCTTTTCTCTAAAGAGCTGATTTACTCAAGCAGATCTTTATTATTTGACATAACTGTTGAGCTCATTTTAAGCATCACATTTATCATAAAGACCAGTGAATCAACAAGCAGAGAAAACTCCTTTGGAGCCTTTGCTTTAAGCTCTAAAGTGATGCTGTCCATCTTTTGCTTTAACTCGTTGAAATCCACAGTCATATCCTAATGCCATTACTACTTCTTTTATTATAGCAGTAGCGATTTTTAGTCATTTCTGAACTGAGATTTCAACTTCGTCATTACTCTCAAAAAGATCTGAGAGATCTGTACAGATCGATATAAGACAAAAATGACAAAACGAAAAGCACAAAAAACAGATTGATCTACGGGCCTTATAAACGCTATATGAGGTGATTTCTCAGATGAAAAGAAAAAAGCACTTAGTAGACGAAATGTGAGCATATTCACAATGTAAATTTACAAAGAATGCTCTGTCTGTAAAAGTCAGAATTTCTTGTCATTACCTGCTACCTCTAATTCCCATTATTATAGCACGAACTTCTTCAAATGATTTATTTTTAGTAATAAGCGACAATCCTAAATAACAGAAAGTAAAAAATGATCCACCAAGAAATAACTGTGCATATAAATTATTTAATGAGTAAATTGGTATTAAAGCAAATAAAGCACTCAAAATCCCCATTAACAAATATGGAGTAAAATCTTTAAGTTGCTCAAAAACTGACACTCCAATTAATTTCTTTGTATATAAAGAATTTAATAACATTGCTAAAATCCCATATAAAGATTTACCTACACAAAGTCCAGTCAAACCAAAAGGTATTGATAATATCAATATAAGCAAAGCTATTGATTTTTTAATAATTTCTAATTTTAAAGCAAGATCTGCACGACCTTTGACGTATATAAGATTTCTGTTTATAGAACTAATATGTTCAAGCATATAACCACAAAATAAAATTTGCATTAAAACTATTATACTAGCCCACTTTTCAGTTAATAAAATTATAACTAATGGTTTAGTTAAAACAATGAGAAGAAAAAGCAAAGGCACAATAATAAATGATGATACAGAAATAAACTTACGATATACAGAAATTAGTTTGCATTTATCTGTAATAGAACTCATTATTGGGAAAGTAACTCGCGAAAAGATATCCACGCACGTATATGCAGGAACTGAAGTTAATTGTTCAGCCTGTGAATAAAGTCCTAATTGTATTTGTGTGTAATATTTTCCTACAATAATCGGGTATAAATTAGAATATATTTTATCTATAATGCTAGCAATCATGAGTCGCATTCCAAAAGGAAATAATCTACGAAATGATTTGAAATCAAAAAAGCAAATAGGTTTCCATCGTAGAGTAATCATGTACATAAAAGTAATCATTACTGCCGATGTAATATATTGACAAATTAATGCCCAAACCCCGCATCCATTATAAGCAAGCAAAATACCCATACAACCTGAAATTAAAGATGATATTACTGTAACTCTAGCAATTGACTTAAAATTAACAGAAACAATCATTCGTATTTTATGTATAGAAGATAAAGAATATATAATAATACCTAAACACTGAACTCTTAAATAGAGAGTAATGTCCGAATTGTAAAATTCTGATATGAACGGAGCTAATATATATAATAAAATGTAAAAGATTACTGAAATTGTAATATTAAAAGTAAATACAGTCGAATAATCTCGTTCGGTCTTATTTTTATCTTGAATCAATGTTGTTGCAAAACCTCCATCAATAAAAACCTGTGAGATTGTTATAAAAACCAAAATTATTGCAACTGTACCATAATCTGCAGGCATTAATAAGCGAGCCATAATAATACCTATTATAAATTGTATTATTTTTGTTGATGCCGTTTCAATAAACGACCAAAATAGCCCTTTTATCGATCTATTCTTTAAATTTTCTGACATAAGTTCAATTTAACCGATGATTTTTTTTGTTCAGTCCTAAAAATTGTGGGATCTGGATCAGTCATCTACCAAAGCTCTCCACCTTTATCTTTAAGTATAAAACACTTTAAGAAAGAAATACTCATCATCAGGTTGACACCTTCTACCTTATCCGTTAGATAACTCAACTTTTGCATTTGGATTTTAGTCCAAGATGCGGATAACAATGCGATCTAACACAGCATTTGTTCTTTAAAATACGATTTTTGATTATTGAGACGTTTTTGGTAGATGAATATACATTTTAATGTAATCAGTCATTCCTGAGTACCACTCTGAGAGTTTATCTGATATTACTTCTTTAGCTTTAGCAAGTTTACCTTTACGTAAACAACTTGCTGCATCTAAAGTAATGGCTATGTCATCAATCTCAGATAATGATCAGTAAAACTAACTGATTTTTGTCTTTTCCTGAATTTATCCATTTTTAAAACGTCATCTGATTAAAATTACCTCTGTAAGTCTCTTTATTAAAGTATCGAGTCCATTCAGGCCCCATACATCGGATGATGTTCTGTAAATCTTCATTAAACCACGGTTTCTGCAGAATGTCAGTATGTGGAGCTCCTACTATAGAGAGGTTGTTGTTAAACACATACTGAAAGGGCCTCATTAAAGTAGGTCTTTCATTTCTGCCTTTACCATCCAGTTTTTTAATTGACAGCTGATGCTCACGCATTGTCTGTCTCAAGTAATATTCCAAAGCGGAGTATACAAGTAGGGCTAAACTCATAAGCCACAACAAAGCATCAATCCTTGATGGCTTTTTCAAGTAAATTGAATCAACAAAGAAGCGAGGATCTTTACAAACTCTCCAGCTTCTTTCGATAACGCTCTGTCTTTTATAAACTCCTAACAGCTCAGCCATGGTCCAGTTACGCTCAGTGTCAGTAGAAACAATGACATACATCATCTCCTGAGCAATAGCTTTGTCTACAGTTTCTTTATTGATACTTACTGCCGCATGAACTTTTACAGTTGCTAAAACCTCTTCTTTTTTACCATCCTTCTTAGGTCTGCCTCTGGTATTTTTAAAGACATCCTCATAAGAGATGTTATCAACTGTGCAGAACTTAACTTTCTTTGTAAGTTCAGCTACAGCTTTCTGAGCATCACCAAGACATTTGCATGGATTAGACTCCAACTTTTCAAAGCCTTTTGTAAGTCTTTCAAGTTCATTCTGAGTCATCCTGCTTATGGTTCTGGTTTTCTTTTCTCTTAGTGCACCGTTTGAGACAAGTAATCTTTTTACTTTGACTTCGTCAATCTCACAGTCACCACACCACATTCCCAGAGGAGTTTGCTCATCATCAGGAAATATATCTTCAAACTGAGTTTTCTGTCCATTTCCTTTTTCAAAGCACTCTTTGCTCAGACTGCTATGATCTGCAAGTTTTGAAACAACATCCATGCCCTTGGCTTTGACTGAGTTTATTATCTTTCCTGTACAAAGAGCGTTATCGCCTACAATGTACTTTAAGTCTTTATATATACCCTGAAGTGTAGGCAGTGTATCAATGGTAATGTCATAAAATGACTTATTGTCATTAACGTTTCCTGACTCATTCTTTGCACACAGAGGAATTCTGCTCCCACCATCAGATATCATCACACTGATTGCCTGCTTCAGGTCAGGGCGATGATCTCTTGAGTATCCAAGTTTTATTTCTCACGGGCAGGCTTTCTGCTTATAGGAATCACCATCATAGTGAAAAGTGGTGCTGTCTATATGTGCCTTTTACACTTATGCCTAGCTTTTCTACAGTCTGCGATGCACAGGTTAAAAATAATCTTTCTGAACCATACTCGTAAACACTGTCCTGAAATCTTGACAAGACTGCTCTGCCAAAGGATTTACCTTCTAAGCCAGAATGTCCTAATAAACTTCCAATAGGTATGTTCTCAAAGTATTCTGAAGTTGCACATAAAGTCTGATACGGAACATTAAGCATCTGCATTATAAGTGCTGAAGCTATCTCTCCGTTGCTGATCTCAACATGTGATCCTGTTTTACCAATAAGTTCGTCAATAAGCTCCTGTAACCCAAGCTTGTCAAACATACCTGCTACAAATGGCATATTCCCTAAAGGCATGCTTCTGTAACTCAATGGTCCATCTGCTACCGGTCATACTGACTAAATCAACAAACTTTCTGCCTGACATAGAAAACTCCTATTTCTATAAGGCATTAGACGTCATTTAAAGTTCATTGTCGATGGTCAATGCGCTAGTTTGATCTGTGTGTCAAATTTCTAAAACTTCGTAATTGGTAAGAAATAACCAATTACTTTATTCCAAATATTGTAATCTTAACGAGAAACAATCCTTTATATCTGGCAATCTGAGCAAAGAGTTTCAAACTCTGATAGCTAGCATCTTCTATCAATAATCTGTATGCAAGTTTGGTTACTCTAATGCACTCTCTTCAGATTTAATCCATTTGGTAACACTGTAGCCATGCATTGCGCCAGACTTTACGTCAAGTGTTGCATGAAGCTTTATTTGTGGTGTTATTTTTCCTGAATAATCTTTACAGATTGGTTGGAACCTCAGAACCCTCCTGCAACTCTATTCCATCGAGTCTGTCAAATTTCTCAGACAGGATCTTCACCAGCTCAGCTCCTTCTGAGAATTCTCCTTTTAGTGCTTCCCAGTTAACCTCAGTGTATAAGTCGTTAACAAACTGCAAAAACTCTTTCTTTGCAAGGAAATCATAAAATGGCTCCAATTTCATGTACTCTAAACCTTGCTCGATACATAAATCCATACATCTGTCATAGATACTGGTAAGACTAAATTCTTTATCTGATGAGAGAACATCTACCAAAGCTCTAAACAGAATAAAAGGATCGATTTTTCTTGATCGTACAACGAATCTGCTTTCTCTAGCCAGACTTCTAACTACGCATGCTGCACAGATTTTTCAAAAACTTTAAAAAGTTGATTTGCATTAATCTCAGACGTTGGTAAACTTTTCATTGGGTGTTTTCCTGTTATTATGGGGCTCAAATATATTTTAATAGAAAAACACCTTCAAATCTACATAACTCCTTGATATTAAAACGGTTTTATGTTAATTAAAACCAATCAGTCTACTTTTTAAGTTTCTGTGCATGTTTGCTTTAGTTATTTCTCACCTAATACAAGAAAAAAAATTCAACTGTTCTACTAAATCAGTAGCTTTCGAAGATCCTTAAAATTTAAAATGCCTTAAGACTTGATCAAAAAAAGCACTTTCTTTGAAGAATTCTATTGGGATTTTTCTATAACTCTTAACATAAAGAGGAAAAAAACTCTTAGCATAAAGAGGATCTTTGTTGAGTTCTGGATCATGGTGAGCCTTCTCATTCTTAGGTATCATGAAAGATTTGCCATAAAACAAAGTTAATATTTCTTTTGTGTTTTGAGGTATCATCACTTCTGTATTTCTAAATGGATACTGTATGAATTCTTGAATTGAAGGTATTACCAAATCTTGACATCTGAATAAGTTTAATTCGCCAGAAAATGTCCAATCATGATTTTTTATTTCAAGTGGTATATAAATATGTGAGATCTTATCAGATTCAACATATAAAAAATTAATATCACATGTTAAACCTTTATATTTCATCGGTAATTGACAACCTTTAAAATCTGAAGAAACAAATATCGAATTAAATTCAAAACCATGTTCTCTCAAAGAAATTAGCAAATCATCAGATAAACATCTTATGTCAAGAACCACATCTATATCATCATCATGTTTTATAAAATCATGATTTCTATAAATACCTAATAATGTACCAAAAAAAGGTATAAAGTTAATTTTTAGTTGATTTGCAACATTAAAAAATGCAAACAGAGCTTCTTCTCCAACATTTTGAAGAAGTAAGCTCTGCTTTTTAAGCATTATTTTTTCTTTAAATTTATCAATTCTTAATTTAATAACTATTTTTTTTATATATTTATTCATGATACATTTTCCTACATTATACTTTGAATTATAGTCAAAAAGGCTCTTCGTGCGCAACTATGAGTAAAAATTGAAAGTAAAGCACGACTAGAGTCTTATTATAAGATACTTTCTGCCGATTATCACCTCTGTTATAAAGTGGTTTAAAATATTTGAACGTCCATTCATGATCTGACATTGAGCTATATAGAGAGAACGGCGATCTGTCAAGCAAATAATTTAAAAAACATAAAAAATAATTTTGCTCTTCATACAATCAGATAACTCTATGAATTTACGTGAGTTTGTTTATAAGTAAGACTTTTTTTTTAAGACAAAAGAATAAAGTGGGCACTTTGTTACGCTGTTGTGGTTAAAGTGTTCCTTTGATTTTTTACTGTTAATGTTGCTCTTCTAGTTCTGTTACTAAATCGCTATGCAATCATCCTAAGGTTCAGTTCAGTAGTCCTGATCAAATCTGCTTTATGAGCCATGGTAGGGATTTCTATATAATGTTTTTAACGTCTTTTGCCTGTAATGACAGGTTAAAAGGCAACAATCATGTGAATTAAATGTATAAACCTGAAAGCTTCAGTTTATAGAGTTCAGCTCAGGGCAATAAATACCAAAGTTAGCTGTCTCTTCTTTTATTTTGTCAGATTTACTTCCAGAGAATTTCTTTGGAGAGATTTTTATCAATATACTGAATTAGTCAGTTATGTTTTACGGTTCTTTGTTCTGATTTAAACTGGAGCTGTAAAAGTTAATTCATCTGAAAACTCACAGGAACATCATCTAAAAGCTCTCCATCAGATAGTTTCTGTTCTGGGATATCATTAAATCCTTAAAGTAAGCCTTGAGCCTTGCAGCAGACCTTCTGAAAGAACTGTCCTCAGAGGATAAATCAATGGGACAGTCTTTAAATTTTTCAAGATCAGGACTGAAAGAGCTATTTTCATTTTCTAGGAAATTACTCTTAAGCCAGTCTTTAATTACAGGAAATGAGGTAAGACGTTCTAGAAGTAGAGCGAGTTTATTGCATTTGCTTTTGAATTTGCTAAGTTTGGAGTTGAAGTTCTTTTCAGTGATTTTAGAAGCAAGGTCTGGATCGTAGAGCTGTAGGATTTCTTTTATTTCATCATGACTGTTGAGGTTAATGCCTATCTTCCAGAGACTTCTTGCAATTTCACCTGCAAGTTTTATCTTTTCTCTTTTATCCTTTTTATTCTGTTTGCCGTTATGACCGATACAGGCATTGGCACCTTCATAAAGTAATGTTTTTAATACAGGGTTACCTTTATCAGAGAGACCTTTTATTCTGTTTTTGCCTCCAGTACCGCTGTGTTCAGGAATTAAACCTGTATAGGCTGCAAAGGCTCTTGGATTTTTAAATCGTTTAAAATCTCCCTGAGTAACGATATGTGAGGTTGCAGCAAGTAACAGACCAGAACCGGGAACAGCCATAAGATATCTGCATTCAGGATGTTTATCCAAATATCTTGAAAAGGCAGCATAGATATTTTGTCTTCTTTTGAGAATTAGAGTGATGATTGCACACTGATCCTGTATGTCGGTAATCAGTGAAAAGTTAACATCAGCATCTTCAGCGTTCAGTTTTACAGTATATTCATTTGCTTTTCTGATGGTCTCTTCTGGAGACATGGAATAACTGTAGCATAGTGTGGCATCCTGCTCTTTTAGAAATGCAATCAGACGTCTTAGATACGTGGTTAAATCTGACTGTATATCACCATAGGATTTAACCATTTCCATATCAGCTCTGCTCTGTCTGTCTCGTATCACACAAGGATGAACAGTTGCCGCTTCAGGACTTGCAATATAGGTAAGCAGTAAGTCTCTTACTCCTCTGGCATCACCTCTGTCATCCTTACAGCCATGATTGTATGAACGGCACTTTTGTGCAGGAAAGATATAAACGGCTCCACCTTGTTTTGCAATCTTATCAGCCCAGTAATTGGAGTTACCACAGGCCTCCATGGCAAAGATATAATTATCAGAATAGTGTTTTTTAATGAATTCATCAAAATCTTTTATCTTCAATGAAAGATCATAACTTTCCACATTGGGTCTGGTGACACTTACCTGAATAACTTTGCTTGCCAAATCAATTCCGCAAAAATATTTTTCAGAAAGGATTGAATTTGATGTCTGTGTACTGTTAGTATTCATGTGTTTTCTCTCCTTATACACTTATGAATCTCTATATAAAGTGTAACAGAGAAAACGAAGGCGAAGCTCTGTTTTTCAGATGTCTTCGCCTTTTAATTTGTCCATTCAATGGTGACCTGAACTATATTCAAGATCACATGCGTATATGATGTTTTGTTTCTGAGCCTAAACGGCACTCTCAGACTGGAGAAAGGGACAATTCACTCTTTAACTGAGTTTAGAAACATTTATAGATCCTCTTACCTCCAGTGTGAGAGTACAGTAAGAAACAACCTGCCTTGGAGCATTAACCTCAGCGGACGCCCTGAAGTTAAGGTGCTCTTTCACGGTTGATGGAATACTGACTGTTTAAGGCAACTTTACGTTACCTCAGCTTTTAATCATATTGCATTTAGTTTCATCAAAAGGTTGTCCTGATTTTGCTATTGCATAGACAATACGGGCAAGTCTGTTCATAATGGCGCAGAGAATGATTTTTTTAGAATGGTTCTGATTAAGTTTCAGTTTTAGCCATGATGATTCAGTACCATTTTTCATGGCCTGACTTAAATAAACCATTGCGCACATAAAAAGCATCTTTTTAATGCTCTGAATACCAGACTTGCGAATACCCATGACAGTGGTTTTACCTCCTGTACCTGTAGTTACCGGAGCCACTCCGATGAAAGCTGCAAAAGCTCTTGATGAGGAGAATTTCTCTGGATCACCCATAGCAGCATACAGTGCTACAGCTGAAAGCTTACCTATACCAGGAACTGTCTGAAGGTTAGAGCAGATTTCATTGTTTGAAGCGTAGGATAAGAGATGAGTGTTAATCTCTTTTATCTTTGTCTGCAGAGACTCAATGTTACTGAGCAGACTTTCACTGATGCAGTTTAAGTGACTGTAACTGCAGTCATCCTCTGAATGCTCTTTTTCAGTTTCAGTATTACAGAGTGCTTTTAAGGCTTCTGTTACCTTAGTTGCTGATTTAACTGAAGCTGTACCTGCCAACACACCTGATTCATAAAGAAAGGCATGAGCTGCATTGACCGTCTGAACAAACTGCTTGTTAAGCTGGTCACGTACGGCTATAAGATTCAACAGATACTGGTTTTCCAGTGTTCTTGCAGGAATATGCTGCATTGATGGTGTGATTAGTGCCTTTAAGATACCTAAGGCATCAATTCTGTCTGTTTTATCAAGAAGTAAAAAGGCTTTAACCTTTTGAGCTGGCAGAATATGACACTTATGGTTATGCTCCTCAATGTATCTGCAAAGATAATTGCATGAACCACAGGCTTCAATGCCAATCAGCTTTCTTGGCGTCTGGGTATCATCGATGAATTCAAAGAATTTTACTCTGGAAAGCTGATAGTTTTTGATATGCTTTGCTCCTAAATCGTAGTAGCATACCTGAAAGACTCTTGAGGCTACATCAACTGCAACAGGCAGATATCCTTTTGAGGTAAGATAAGCAACACGCTCAATTTCATCTGCTGTGAATCTGGCTGCCTTCATGGGAATGGCTCCGAAAAGTTTGTTTATGAAAACTCTTCAATGAAAGCTACTGCCTAGGATGATTGAGCTTTGACTGAAGTACCTGGAGATGAGCGAGCGTCCGTGTATCGCCGTTCTCTACATACCATTCAGTAAATTTTAGGATTATTCTTCCCCGATCTTTACTGCCATAAATTTTAAACCTCAGTGCAGATAAAAGCTTTGTAAGTCGAACTTACATAATATCTGCACCATTCCTCGCCGATAGACAGCAAGATCTTCTGCATGTTTTTGGGCACTTACGTTAATTTCACAAACTCACTACCAGGTATGTATGTCAGACAAATGCTGGAGTTACTAAGGTACTGGTAAACTCTCATCATACTAGGTCTTGTAAGTTCAGTCCTGTGGTCAGGAGATGGAATTGAAAGTTTGTTCTCAGCCATCTTTTTACGCATCAGATATTCTGTTGCAGAAAAGATAAGCAGAGCAAGTGTCATTAGCCACATCAGCGCATTGATACCGGAAGGACTTTCAAGAAACAGAGCTCCCACCAGGATTTTTCTGTCCTTTAAGTATTTCCTGTTTCTTTCAACAACAGACTGTTTCTTATAGATGGAAAGTAAATCACTCATAGTCCATTTACGCTCTGTATCATTGGTACAGAGAACATAATAGGTTGCCTTTTCCACTGTATCTTTTACAGCCTCTGTGTCAATCTGAGCATTTGCTCTTACTATGACACTTACTGTAACTTTCTCTTCATCCTTCTTAGGGCGACCTTTACCTTTATACCCTTTGACCTCTTCATAGGTAATGTCACTTACAGAAACAAGTTTTAACTTTGAAGTCAGTTCTGTTACCTGTTTTTCAGCATCAGCCATACACTTGCAGGGATGCATCTAAGCTTTTTTAAAGCCTTAAGAACTGATTCAAGTTCTTTTTCAGCCTTCTTGTTAACAGTCTCAGTCTTTCTTCCTGTAAGCAGTTCATTCTGTACTAAGAGTTTTCTGACTTTCTGCTTTCCTATAACCTCCTTCACCACACCACATGGCCTTAGGACTATCAGCATCATCTTTGTCTACAGGTACAAGTGACTTAGGTGATGCCTTGAGTTTCTCAAAACAGGAGACAGCCTCACCGTTCTTATCAGGTATCCTGCTGACAAAATAAATTCCGTTTCTGGCAGCTGTCATGGCTATTTCACTTGTGCACAGTGCACTGTCACCTACAAGGTAACGCAACTCACTGAACTGCTGTTTTATAAGTTTCCAGTAATCGATAATAATGTTGCTGAAACTTGTCTTGTCACTTGTATGACCACTGACACTGGTTGCAAATAAAGGCAGTCTGCTCAGCTCATCACATACCATCAGCTCATTTATCTGATTGAGTTCAGGATGTGGCTCTCTGCTGTATCCTGGGGCAAGTACCAGATTACATCCTTCTTCAGCTCTGGTTCTACCCTCATAATGAAAGCTCGTTGAATCTAAGTGAACTGTGTCAGGCTTTAGCCCTAGTTTTGATGATACTGCTTTGGCACATTTTAAAAACAGTCTTTCAGGTCCGTATTCTGCTATAGCATCTAACGCTCTTGAAAGTACATCACGGTTTAAATCGTGTGAGCTGATTGTGCTGTTTCCTGTAAGTCCCTGTATAGGCTTTTCCTGATAGAACTTCTCTGTTCCGTACAGTGACTGATATGGAACATTCAGTACCTGACATCACATCAGTTTTACAACTTCACTCTGCTTTACTTTAACGTGTGATCCTGTCTTACCTGCACAAAGTTCTATTATCTCAGCCAATCCAAAGTAATCAAATGCTGCGGCTGTAAGTCCTATATTGCCTATCTGTGTACTGAAAAGCTCTTCGCTGTTTTCAAATTCAACTGCCATCGTCTTTTACCTTTGTTCTGATGGCTTCTTTTTACAGCACTAAAAAGACATTCTCAAGCAAATTATAGTTTGCGTGATCCGTGGTTCACAATTAACAAATTCAAGTGTGCTGAAGTGATCCTTGTGTCTTAAAAATGATATTATCCTATTGATTTATATAATGATCTTAATCAATAATTGCAAATATAAAAAGTGCTCGAATATCAATAAGTTACACTAGCCCGAAAAATATTCCAAAAATTTACTGCTCAATGTCGGATTTATGAGTTCTCCAAAGGCAAACTGGAACAGGATGACTATGTTGACAGCATGGGAAGCACATAAGCAATTGCATCTTTAACCAATCATAAAGAACACTGTATTATCATCGATGATTCTGTACTTGAACATTCTGGAGCTAAAATGATGGAGAATGTAACAAGAACACATGATCATAACCTCGGCTCTACAGTAAAAGGATTTACATGTCTGCAGTTAGGATGGACCGATGGTCGCAGCTGCTTTACCATTGACTCAAAGCTTGTAGCCTCAGATGAAAGCAAAGCCAAATCTAAAGCCTGTCCTAAACAGAAGAACAAGTGTTTTGACCATCGTCTTCATGGTGGTGTTATACGTAATGATGCTTACATATCAAAACCTGAACTTTTAAAGCAGATGGTCTTAAATGCTCAGAGACAGGGATTTGACTTTTCATATGTACTTATGGACTCCTGGTTTGCCTATTAGGTACTTCTAAAGTGGTTCAAAAACCAGAGAAACATCGACATCATTGGCATGTTAAAGATGGATTGCAGAAAAATATCACCGTAAGAACAGATTTGGCCGTTCAGTTTGTTGCGCTCCACTTGATGAGCTATGGAGGTCTTTTAAACATAAACGTATCAAAGATAACTCCTCCATTGCCGGATGTGAGATTGTCAGAGCCTGTACTGGTAAAGAGAAGTTTGAAAACGGTATCGATTTGAAAATCGTTTATCTCCGCAGCTACAGCGATCCTAATAAAATCCTAGTACTTTCTTCTACTGATTTAAAGCTCAATCCTGAAAAGATAGTCAGGATGTATGCCTGTCGCTGGATGATTGAAACAGGATTTTTCAATCAGAAGGAGTTCTTTGGACTTGGCAAAGAAACACGCTCTGTTGATTTTGACAATCAGAATGACTTTATGTGCCTTTCTGCTTTAAGAGCCACAATACTGGAATTTCACAAACGCCTGCATCGAGATGTCCGTACCATGGGAGAAATTGCCAGAAACTGTCAGAAGACAATGAGGATCATTCCTTTGGCAGAAGCAGTAAAAGAACTGTTCGACAGATTGATAGAATTCCCTGATAAGCTAGATGCAAAAGGTTGCATTGTTAAAGGGAAACTGAGAACTGTAAAGCACATGCTAAAAATGCTTCTCTGTAACTGGTATCACGACATGATTGACGATGTAAAAGCCATATTTGATTTCTGCCCAAAACAAATACAGCTTTCAGGTTCACAGAAGAAAGTGCTTACTTAAGCCTATCACATTGTATTTAATCGGTTGTTAAAGAGCACAACCGCAGTAGAATGCGGTTTATAGATAAATTCTAACCGTGAAAAGTAGAGTTACAAAGTAAAGCATGTCATACAGTATTGTGTCATCAGGAGATTTTCTTAATGATGGTTCTCTTTTGGTATATTTAATAGCTTTTGGAGACTGACCGTCAAATGAGAGAACTTTCTTAACATCAGTCATTTGAGGATTAGTCTCAAACGTCTTTCGGCTGAACTCTGCTAAAAAAGAATGAAACTCTAAAAACACTACATTTCTCATGATCCTGTTTACTGTATCGTGAGAGATATAGGTATCTGGAAAGCCTTCAATAAGAGCTTTAAATTTGCTCTGTTGTATTTTTCAGTATCTTTCTACCTTTACACATTAGTTGCAACCGGCTCACCAAGCTATGATGATAGCAAAGATAGATGTCTGCAAAGGATATTTAACCTTTTCTTACACTCTCTTATCAGTGATGCATACTTGAGACATCATCTGACTTATAGTTTCTCTTCTTCCATTCAAAAAACCTGTAATCAAATATAACCGTTGACAACAGTTTACAAAATTACAAACACGACTAATAGATCTTATTCTTATACGAAAATAGCTAATTATTCGTATTTTTAAAAACGTTCAAACAGAATAATTTACATTAATCTTTTAAAGAACCACTGACACGTCAAGTGTCAGACATGATTTTATATTTCGTACGAACCCCTAGATAAAATGTGAGCATATTAACAATGAAAATTTACAAAGAATGCTCAGTTTGTAAAAGTCAGAAGATGTTAAAATTCTATTAGGAATCTATGGGGCTGAACAGTTACAAATTTTGTTCTGATAATTATCATCTATACCATGCGCCATCTCTTATTTAATAAATAGAATATTAACAATAATAAAAAGAAATACTGTCCTCTTTGTATAAGATGACCAATTTGAAAACCACCTGAAGCTGTAAGCATAACAAAAAGTTTAAGATCCATTCCTACATGAGATTTAAACAAAAGTCCATATAAAAAATGAACAAGCCACAACCATAATATGTATGGTACAACAAACCAATATCCAAAATTCAAATAAAAGTCAACACCTGCACTAGTAAAAATACCTCCACCTTCAAAATTCATCCCAATTATATCTTTGTAAACAAGATCGATCGGCACTGGTTTGTTTGGCCATAAAAAGCGAGGAATACAACATACGATTTCATAAAAGTACGACTCACCGTAAAAAAACAATCTAGTGTCATGAACGAAATTGACTAAACGAATTGTGTTTTCTTCTAGAATCATTAACGGATAGTCAAATAGAGAGAAATTTATCTCTGTACTTCCATAAAATCCTCCTGAACGTATAAATTGAAGTATATTAGCAATTACAGGTTTGGCTAAGTAAAAAATTGCGAAATATTCATACCATTTGAATGCTCTTCTTTTTAAACAAAACCATATAAAAAAACACATCACATATGTCAATAACCCATATCTAGATGCAGTTGTTAGAAACATTAAAAAACCTAATAAAAGAGCTATCAATAGAGCTTTTAAGGTAGAAATATGTTTATTTAAAATAAAAACTTCTAATAAGATAAAGGGTAAACCAAAAGCAGGCAATTCTCTGATGACCCCCATACCTAAATTTGATGTTATACGGAAGTTCTCTACATCAGAACCAACTAAAAGAGCTTGTGTTATACCTGAATAAATACCAGCATAAATAATTAATAATAAAAATAACACAAATACTACAATTCGACTTATTCTATATTTTTTACAATATAAATTCGCATCAACGTGTAGTTGTATAGGAGTAATCCATTGTTTTCTATAAATTAACAAAAAAATTATATTAATAATCGCTGTAATAGCAGTAATATTAATTAATGTTTGTGGAATGTATTTTTTTGTCAAAAATAAAGGTATAACTTCATTCCAACCAAAATTTAAATATATACATAATAATATTGAATACACATATAACGTTCTCTTTCGGGAACTTTTGTATATAAAATATATCAAAATTAGCAAATATAATAAAAATATACAATTCATTTTTTTATTTTAATATCTTTTTTAATTTGTTAATATAAAACCTTCTGGAATAATAGGAATTAAATATCTTTTTATATTCTTTCATTAATTCGCTAATTGAAATGCATTGCTCCTCAATTTTAATTATTTTTAATAACAATGTACTATCGTTGTTGGATCCTAATATATACTTAAAGCTACTTAGATTTTTGTCAAAATCGAGAATCACATTTGAATAAACAGGAATTACACCTGACGCTAAATAAGAACTCATTTTAGTAGGAGTTGCCACTCTGTTTACTTCATTATCTTCTCGAATTAGGAATCCATATTTAAATTTTGAAATTTCTTGTTTTAACTCTTGATAAGGGACATATTTTACTTCACCTTTAATGTTTCGTTTTGCCATTTCATGCTTAGCTTTTTCGATTTCACTTGTAAATATTGTTAATATTGCGTTAGGTATTGCTTCTTGAATCTTTTTAAACAAATCGAGGGTTCTGTTAAAACATTGCCACTTTTGTAAACCACCGGCATAAACAAATGAAGGAATGTTGTAATGTTCTTTGCAAATTGTTGATTCATCTAATTCTTCATTAAAACAAGGCATTAAAAAATAATTATTTTTAGAATAGTTATATTTTTCTTTGAAGTGTTTTTGCATGGATTCTGAAACAAAGATGTTGTAATCACAAAATCTTAATGCCAATTTTTCAAAAATTGTCCAAGCTTTTCTCCATAAGTAACGTTTTAAAGGATTTTGAATTAGGAAATTCATTTCTTCTGGAGGAATACCTTGATACCAATTTATTGTACGGTGACCTGGTTTAAGAAGTTTAGCTTTTAGCCAAGCTTTTGCTTGAATTGTAACAACCACATCGTTTTTGTTTATCTCTTTTAAAGAACTTACAACTTTTGTGGTATGTCCATTTTCTTCTGCTGCCTGTCGAATAATTTTGACATAAAACTCAGTTGCATCGTTTATGTCATCAGTTTGCATGTAAAAACTATAGTTACTCATTTGATTGGTTTAATAGTTGCTTGTATGTAATAAATCGATTACTTTTGCTTATTAACAAAAGGGTCTTTATGCTGCTATTAGAAAAGTCTTTGGGGTGGTCTATAACAATCACTATTTCCTTATTAAAACATTTAAATTTATGATTTAACACTAAAGGTGAAAAATGGGATAAAGTAAAAAAAATAACAGTTGAGCGACAAACTCTATTTATTTTTTTTAGAAAATAAGTTTTATCCCTTTTAAAAGAAACGTCTTTACGAGAATGCGTACCATCGCATTGATACTTCATTTCATTTTTATGCAATAATCTGTAAAAACCATTTATAACTCTATCAATGAATGTATACTTAAAAGTAGAAATCGGTGCTTCGATAAAACATCCATTGATATCTTCTTTTAAAGCATCAGATGATATATGATAAAATGATTTTGTTGGTATTTTGGTAAAATCAATAATTCGATATCCATCATTGATTAAAATTCCCCTTCCCAGTGAACTATCTAGCATAATCTTGTTTCTTAGAAATGAAGAAGAAATAACACTCATTTGAGGTAGTGCCCATCCGCCAGCGCGAAATGCGACTACGCTATAATCAGGAATAACCTCTCTTGCTATTTGATTGATAGTGTTAGTTCCCTCATTAAACATTCTGTTAATTTCTTCGATTGAAAAACTAGTAAGCATGTAATGTGAGAAATTATCAAAATTCCAGGTACCATCACCATTATATATTGCATCAACCCAATGAGGATGAATATGCAATTCTATTCTGTGACCTTTTCTTAGGATGTCATGCAATTGCTCTTTTATTAATTTTAAATCCGAATTACATATTTTGTCATTTGCTTTTTCTAAGTATTTTATCATTAGATAGTCTACAAAATATGTTGCTTTAGCACCAACTTTTTCCATGGCTTTCAACATTTTGGCTGTTGGTTCGATTAGACTCTTACGAACGGTGCCTGATTTATAGCCAAAAAATAGCTCATAATCGAAAGATAGAATAATTTTTTTTGACATTTTTTACAACTTTTTTAGAAAATTTACAATTCTTACACAAGCTTTACCATCTCCGTACGGATTAATAGCCTTACTCATCTTATCATAAGCAACTTTATCATCAAGAAGAGTGCTTACCTCTTTAAAAATCCTATCATAATCGGTACCAACAAGATGAACTGTACCTGATTTAAGGGCTTCAGGGCGTTCTGTTGTATCACGCATAACCAGAACAGGTTTGCCTAAACCAGGAGCTTCTTCTTGAATCCCTCCAGAATCAGTAAGAACTATAGTTGATTTTTCCATTAAATAAACAAATTCAAGATATTGCAGTGGATCAACGAAAAAAAAGTTTGGTCTGGTTAAATTATTGCTAAATACATTATTTATTGGTTTACGAACATTTGGGTTTAAATGCATCGGGTAAACAAAATCCACATCCAGATATTTTTCTGATAGGTCTTTCATAGCTGTAACCATACGAATAAAACCATCACCGAAATTTTCTCGACGATGTCCAGTAATAAGAACTAGTTTTTTTCCGTTTTTTAGTCTCTTTACATCATAACCAGCTTTTGCAAGATTAATTTCTTGTTTTTGGGCTAGAACAATATCATTTTTTAATCTATCAACCACCATATGAAGTGCGTCTATTACGGTATTACCTGTAACAACGATTTTTCCTGTAACTTTTTCTTCATAAAGATTCTTCTCAGAGAGAGAGGTAGGAGAAAAATTATAAGTTGCAATACGACTTGTAATTTGACGATTCATTTCTTCAGGCCATGGTGAATAAATATTATGAGTGCGAAGACCTGCTTCGACATGACCTACAGGGATCTGTGCATAAAACGCCGCTAAAGCTCCTGCAGCAGATGTAGTAGTATCACCATGAACGAGTACGATGTCAGGACGGCATTCTTTGAATATATCTCGAATACCTGTGAGAACCCGAACAGTAACATCTGTCAAATCTTGTCCTTGTTTCATGATATTGAGATCATAATCTGGTTTTACTTCAAAAACATCTAATACCTGATCTAACATTTCTCTGTGCTGACCAGTAACACAAACTATTGTTTCAAAATTCAAAGGATCTTTTTGAAATTCCTTGACCAATGGGCACATTTTTATAGCTTCTGGACGAGTACCAAAAACAAGCATAACTTTCTTCATATATTATTTCTTTTCTCTCATTTTTAAGTAAATTTATAATTGGAAACAAATAGCCAATTACTTTGTTAATATCCAACAATGATCAGTAAAACTAACTGATTTTTGTTTTATCCTAAATTTATCCTTTTTTTAAACTTCATCTGATTAAAGATACCTCTGTAAGTCTCTTTATTAAAGTATCGAGTCGTTTCAAGCATACCAAAGATCAAGACTGCATGACGTGTAGTTTGAAGTATGGACATTCATTCCAATATAAACAATCTTATTCATAAAGAGCATCCTATACGTATGCGATAATTCCGTGATTCAGTTAAATAACATTCACAGTATACACGGTAAATCCGCGTTTCTACATTTCAGCGAAGGTCTCGTTCACATTATCTTTAGATATGAAAAAGTTTAGAAGACGAGCAAAAAAAATCAAAGTTTCATTTGTTTTGCTATATCCTCATCTACAATTTCCTCACCAGTTTTATGTTTTAGCTGTTCTTTAGAAGTCTCACTTAGACCATTATTTATCACACAATTTATATCACAAGTGCTACACTTATCCAAATCTTCTTTTTTGACTTTACCGTCTCGAAAATCGCGACATACTTTAAGTTCATACATGCTGTAAGGATGTTTAGTAAATAAAGCCTTAATCTTATGAACTAGAACCCAAATTGTTGGTTTCCAAATGTATTTATGCATAGCAGGTGAAACACTGCCGATCATCCAACAGTTACGTTCGCAACTGCGAACCTTTTTACGGACAGCTTGTGCTTGTGTGCTGTTCCATAGTTCTTCCCAATTTGAGGTATTCAGATTACCCATGACTTCCTTATCTTTAGTACCATTGCAAGGCATTACATCTCCGTAAGGATCTATGAAGAATGTATCAAAACTCATATCACAAGGTAAGAGACGCTTTTGGCTATATATATAGTTTATCAGTCCATGGTTAAAATATGCTCTGAACCACTTTTTAGGACTATTGCTAAGGAGTAATTCATTGACTAGTTTTTCGAAGTTAAATGCCACCATAGGTCTGTCGTGTATAATGTTTTTTGATTCAACAAAGTAAAAACTGTTGTGTAGTGAAGCTGTTGCAAACTCCATTCCCATCTTATCAGAAATTTTGTAAAGAGGGACGAGGTCAGGAGCATTCTTGTCTTGAACAGTCATGCCAAAACCGACATCCTTCATGCCCATCTCACGAAGTATCTTCAATGTTTCATAACCACGTTGAAAACCGTTTTTTAAACCTCTGATTTCGTTGTTGTTCCGTTCCAAACCTTCGATGGAAATACGTATTCCGATCTGAGGAAACTCTTTGCATAAATCGACAATACGGTCAGTGAAGAATCCATTGGTAGAAATCACAATTCGATCAGACTTTTTGTACAATTCTTGAACAATTTCTTTTAAATCTGTACGTATAAAAGGTTCTCCACCAGTGATGTTTGTAAAATACATATTTGGCAACTTTTTAATGGTTTCGACACTAATTTCTTCTTCCTTTGTTGATGGTGCCTTATATCGGTTGCACATAGAGCAACGAGCATTACAACGGTAAGTAACGATTACAGTACCATTCAATTTTTTTACTTTTGTCATTATTTAATTCCTTTTATTTAATCACATACACATTGAATTATATTGCAAAAACGGTCTCCGACAGTTGGTATAAGTCGCCAACACGATCTGATCTTAATCACAAATGTGTCATAGCCGGTTATAATAAGTTTAAGCAGAGATTTCTGCTTGTAAATTTGTGCCGATTTTATACAGCCAGAACAAGTTGCCTGTGTCTTAATGAGATAGGCTTGCTCTTTCAAAATATGTTTCAGTCAAAACTATTATGTATCATAAGGCAGTTGATACTCTCAGACTTCTCTTTTTAGGACTCTTTTTGTAACCATCGCTTGATGTTAGTTTTGAGCTGATGTTTGAGTTCTGATTGAGCTGACTTCTCAGGACTCTGATTATATCTTGAAGATCTTCAATGCTTTTCCCTAAAAAGCTGATTTGCTCACGCTGTTCTTTATTCTGTAACATAACTGTTGAGCTCATTTCAAGCATCACTTTTATCATAAAGCCAAGTGAATCAACAAGCGGAGAAAGATCCTTTGGAGCCTTTGCTTTAAGTTCTGTTATGAACGAGACCATGTCAAGTAAATTTTTTAATAATTGCAAATAATATTT
>OASE01000017.1_pt1 | contig 69396 bp, 109 predicted proteins | sample 1494851 | NCBI WGS metagenome assembly OASE01 (sample SAMEA3360680, study PRJEB22359) | human gut metagenome | biome: ENVO:urban biome; feature: ENVO:human-associated habitat; material: ENVO:feces | place: Bangladesh | collected 2011 | reverse complement strand
CATCAATACGTTTCTATACAGTTGTCAACCGTTCTTTATGAAGAAGATCCCATTCCTATAATGATTGTTTACATTGATTAACATATGTTTCTTTATCTCTATATATAGTCCCATGCCCAGCAATACCGGATAATGCATTTCCTTCTGCCTCTTCTTTCAGTTCTTTCTATGCTTTCTGTAAATCATCTACCAGTTGTTTTCGATCTTTTGTCAATTGGTTCTATTCTGCTTGTAATAATGATATTGTCTTATAATCTGATGATTCATTCTTTGCTGAATTTATTCGTTCTATATTATCTTTTAGTAACTATGATTCTATTCTATCATTAAATATCTTCATTTCAAGTGGTGTTGAAATAACAATACCTAAAAATATAGCCATAATTATACGTGGCATTGCAGTTTGAATCTTTTTCCAACTTAATGTGTCTTTACCGTCAGTATGCATTGAATTAACAATAAATCTGTCAAGGTTAAATATAAGTAATGCCCAGAATATACCAAAGATCAGTGATAATATAGCATTACTGAATACAAAAAACATTGCATAACTACCTGATATAAATGCCATCATAGCAGTAAATAAAATAGTTCCTCCACTACCTGCATATTTTGCATATTCACTCGGATATAATCTTAATATATTCTTATTAACACCTGCACATGTCCATAAAAATTCGTTTATACTATTTTCATTTAATTTCCATTTACTCATTTTTTCTAAATAAATCATTCTTTATATTTTCATTATCTTATTTATAATTAATTTATAATTATTGATAAATATGAAATAATTAATGGGTGATTAAATATCAGGAATATTTAATCACCCATTTTTATTTAAAAGTGAAACTTAGCTGTTGCAAACATATTAAATGGTGAATCAACCAAATAATATGCTGTATCTGATGGAATATCAACTGATCCATTAGAGAAATTCAAACGATTCGTAATATTATTAAGATTCAAACTAAGTTCTACAATCTTCGATACTCGTGCATTAACATATGCATTAAGTGTAAGGTTTTCCTTAAGCTGATGATTATTATAAATATCCATATACATAGATGAACGGAAATTCGTATTTACACCGAACTTAATCTTATTAACTGTATAATTTGCTTCAGCAAACAATGTAGATGATGGTGAGAATGTATGATTCATTTCCTTTCCATTAATGTTCTTCAACTTATTCTCTGACCATGAAGCATTTGCAATAAGATGCAATGTATTAACAGGATTATAATCCATCGCAAGTTCCAAACCAAGTCGATATGAATCATGCTGCTTATGGAGAGGAAGACCATTCATTGATGAAAGTTCACCTGTTGCAACAAGTTCATTACTGAAATTCATATAAAAACCGTTAATATTGAAATTAATCTTATTATTACGAATTTCATAACCAAGTTCAACATCATGTACGCGCTCTGACTTTGTATTCATTTCAGATTCATCTGTACGATATTCACCTCCGAACATATCAGTTCTGGAAGGCTCACGGTTTGTGACTGCATAACGTGCATATACCTTTGAATACTTATCAATATCATATGTAAGTCCAAAACTGTAATTCATAAAATTCCAGTCATGATTAAAATCAGAATCACCATTAATACCAATAGCTGGTGTATTTACACGATAATGAAGTGATGTATAACGATATTGAAGTGCAGCATCAATAGTAAACTTATTAATTGGTTGATACTTTACATTTGCAAATACATTTACATCTGGTTTTGTTCCTGCATTATCATAATAAGGAGTAAGTCCTGGATTCTTCCATGCTGTAATAATACTATCAGAGTTTGCAATATCATATCCCTTATGACGTCTATGATAAACATATGCATTTACTCCAGTTGTAAGTGAAAGATTATTAGCTGGATAATACTTAATTACTGTGTTAAATCCTGTAAGATTATAATTAAGATGATAATTATTCAATACACTTCCAGTAGGTCGTGAAGGATCATCCCATCCAATACGATAATTACCTGTCTGATGTTGCCAATACAATGATGATGACAAGAATACCTTATCTGATAGAATTCCCTTGTATTGAAATCTATTATAAGTTGTCAAGAAATCATCTGTTTCCTGCTGACGATTACCAGACTTCATTTGCTTAAATGGCGTAGGATGCTTAGGAATCATATCTTCTGTAAGACCCATAAAACCTTGACCATTACGATGATAACCTGTCATTGTCAAGAAATCAAGCGAATGCTTATCATTAAAGAAATAACCAGTCTTAAGTGTAATTGACTTTGAATTATTATATGTATTTTCCTTATAACCATCAGTTTGCTGTGATGTTGCACGAACATGCAATCCCCAATGGTTCTTCAAACCCATATTATAAACACCACTTACACGTGATGAATTAAATGAACCATAACCAATATCAAACCATGAATCTGTATCTTTCTTCAAATCAACAGATTCCAAAGAAACATTACCTGCATATGCAGCTGTACCGTTATTAGTTACTGATGCACCCTTTTCTACCTTAATAGAATGCAAACTAGACATAAGATCAGGAGAATTACTGAAATAACATCCGAAATCTTCAGCTTCATTCCATGGCATTCCATCCAATGTAACATTCATACGTTCCTGACCCATACCACGCATACGGAAATAACAATAACCCATTTGCGTACCATTGTCATTATATGCATAAATATTAGGCAATGTAGAAAGTACATAATCTGTACCCTGACCATGATTCATCATCTTAATAGTAGATGTATTAATCATACTACCAGTCTGTACATTATTTCGATACAAAGAAGTTACAGTAACTTCCTTCAACTTCAATGCAGTCAATGTATCATTTACAGTGTCTGCATAAGAATTAAAAACGCTCACCAATGAAATGAGCAAGCACAAAATAAAATTCTTCATTTTTTATTTTTATTAAAATTAGTAATTATTAAATATATTTTCTTTTTACTTTATTATTTTACTTCTTTCCAAATAATTTTATGAGATTTCATATTTGAATCATATACTTCTATTGAATTCCATGAATTTTGACTAATATTTTCAAGAAATACATTATCAATATATTTGTCTCTCAATATCATTTTAAATTTTGTTTCTGTATCTTTATTTGTAATTACAGATTCTCTTGAACATGCAGCAGGATAAACTGTTATTGCATATACAACTGCCGTAATTACAGTAATGATAAAAAATATAATTAAACTATTATAACCTGATGTACTATCATGTATTTTATTTTCTGATACATTATTAATATTACATTTTTCTGCTTTATGTATAACCATATGTATTTAATTTTAATAATTATTCAAATAATCTGAAAACCATATGATACCTGCATATGTTAAAATAATAAGAAATACCATAGCAAGAAATACCAATGAATTCTTGCAAGTTTCTATATTATTTAAATTAGATAAAAATTTTTTACTCTTCATTCTTATATGATTCTTTATTAAATAAAAAATTATATGATGGACCAAATATCTGTTTGAAATCAAGACCTATCGATATTTCAAAATCATATTTACCTATATAGATAATATGACCTGTTTTAATATGTGATAAACAAAATACACATTTATTATCTTCAAAATGACAATACTTAAAACTTTTATTTGTACATTTTTCCTTTGCTTTTTCAATTACCTTATTATAAAAGGATTCTAATTTTTTATAACGTATTTGTTCTCTTGGATTATCATCTATTGATGACACTTCATTAATACGAGCATTTATAGGTATTAAACTTGTATACCCATAAAATTTCAATACTTCAAAATCGTCTATATTTAATACCATATTATATTATTCATTAATTATTATGTGACTCAAAGATACATATAATATTTTAATTAAAAAAATATTTCATGAATTATTATCTAAAAATAAATAATAAAATACATTTTAATTATTATATGAATAAGAATATAAAGAAATTACTCGAAAGTTTATTTGATGATGATTTCAATGATATATATGTTGATGATACAGATTCTGATACATAGGAAGTTTCTCAAATGATTAATGATAATGTCAAAATTACATCATTAGCACAATGTGATAATATAGATGAAGTAAATGAATATTTCATCAATAAATACGATCTTGTTAATAATGTATTAAATACAATTACTGATATAATGTCTGCTATTAAGAAAACATATTTTCCTTATACTATAGATTGTGATTAGTTTAATAATGAACAAATTAAAATAACAGTAGAAACAAATTATAGTTTAGATATATTTAGAAAATATTTCAAATGTGTTATCGGTGATAATTTCATATTCAATATTAAGCAAATTCCATATGAAATAACATATAGGAATAAACCAAAAGAATTTAGTGCATGGTGTGTTTCATTTCCTTATACTACAGATGAAATTATATTAAGTGTATGTAATATTTCAGATAATATGAATACTGCTGTCAATAAGTTTATTACTAAGTATAATAGTACATAGTTTGACATTAAATCATAGCAATCTGAAATATATGACGCATTACTAAAATAGGTAGAAAAAGTATTTAATACATAGAGAATTACAGATGAATTAACATGTACAGGAAAAGTATATAAAGTAGTTCAGAAAGATATTGACCGTATGAATAAATGTATAGATACAAGGAATTTCAGTGGTTTTGATAAAATAACAAAAGCAGATAAAATGGTTGCAAGATTAGCAGCTTTATTTATATGTGCAAAGAACAGAAATATAAAAGATTTACAATTACAGTTTAATGATGATATATTATTAACTATTATATTAGGACATGGTGTATATAGTAAATCTTTTAGTGGTTATAGAGGACGTTATGGTTATAATAGATCCAGAATTAATATGAGCAGTAAAGAAGATTTTATTAATATATTAAGAAAGTTACAGAAATTCCCTACTATTCATTTAAAAGATGTTATTGCAACATATAATGCTTATAAAGATTAGTTCTAAAAATTAATTATTTATTAGTAAACATGATTATAAAAAATAATAATAAAGCTGTTGATGTATAGAAAAACCAACATGTGTGTTGGGAAGGGCAGAAAACTTCCAGACGTTTCTATGTAAAGAAAACAGAAACTTTAATTAAAACAGAATATGGTTCTGATCCTAGTACTATACCAAATATATCATGGGAAGGAGGAACAACACAAAAATTTAATTTATATTGTAAAGAAACATATTCAGTAAGAGAAGGATTTACCACAAGAACAGAAGAACGAATATATAATTATCCTAATGCAACATTTAAAAGTGGTAGTGGAGATACATCTGGTTGTACAATAAATAATACACCACATTAGGATGGAATATATACACATAATAATCCATTTAGTGTTACATTTAGTAAAAGAGATAATGCATCTTCTGATAGAACTATTATAATTCATGCAATGGGTTTACGTGGTGATATGTATGAACAGGCAAATATAACTATTACTCAAACAAAACGGGATAAGTATGTAACTAAATTAGATAATGCAAGTATTACTACAAATTTAATTCCTGCAAGCGGAGGAAATATAAGTTCGGGTACATTAACTTTTAGGAAAACATATAATACTGGTGAATCTGAAAATGTTACAGAAAATGTGACATTTTCTACTGTAAGTGCAACAACAAAAGGAACTACAGAATCTCCTGTTACTAATGTTACAACAATACCTGCAGGTGGTACAACACAGAAGCAAACAACAATTGATGGAGTTGCTTTAACACATCCTAGTTTTACAGTAAAACAAGCTGCTAATACAAAGTCAGTTATGACACCAGAATCAAAGAAAACCACCAGCGTAATATTATTTGTAAGTCCTACAACAGTATATAGTTCAGGAGGAACAGTAACATTTACATTATAGAGAAAGTATACATTAAATAAAGTTGTTTATTAGTATACATCTGGTTCAACGTCTGGTGGTGGAAGTGATGCGAATCAAGGACCTGAAGCGGTTAATGCTAATTAGACATATACAATAACTGGAATAACTGGTGTTTCATCAACTAAAGGAACATCATATAAAATTCCTGCATCTACTTCAGCAAGAACAATAAAGTTTAAAACAACGTATGATGGTATAACATCAAATGAAGTATCAGTTTCATAGAAATTAGATGGACCTGATGCATCAAAACCATTTACATATTCTAATTTAGTAATAACAAAATACAGTTATGCAACTGATAAATCAGGTTATCATTTTCCTGCATCTGGTAAAACTATAACAGCAACAGATTGTACATTGGAAGGTACTTATAAATGGACTTATACGTCAATGGAAAATAAGACTATAACAGAAACGGTTAAATGGACATTTAATGATTTAACTGCAAACATGTATAAATTTAGGCCAACTTCTGTTACTTCTCAATCTTTAGGTACATCATATGCAGAGGAAAAAACTCGTTATGCTGAAATTCATGTTGAACTTCAAGATCTTAAACATACATATAATGAAAAATAGTATGATGTTAAAGATTCTCTTGGTAATTCTTTAAAAACAGATACTGTTACTATATTAACAAGATAGGGAAATACGGTAGAAAATAAAGAATTAAAAACTGAATCAATAGCGGTTTCTGTAAATCCAACATCTTTTACTTATACTGGTGGTACAGCAACGTTAACATCAAAATTAGTAAAAATATATAATGAAGATTGGACATCAAAAGAAACAAGTGTTTCTCAGCCAGAATATACTGATATAACAAGTTCAACAACCTTTACTGGCGTATATAAAAATTCAGGAGAAACAACATCTAATAAATTTTCTTTTACAGGTAACAAACCAGTTATACCAAATATTTAGTCAAGTACAAAAAATAGAACATATACATTTACAGGAAACTATTAGTATTATTCACCTGATACTGCTACATTAACACAAACAGGTAATACAACATTATTTACTGTTACATTCCATAAAAACAATACATATGCAAAATGGAGTAAAACTACTGGTAATGAATCAATTACAAAGAAATTTAGTAAAGATACACCATATACAGAATTAAAACCAGATGAAACACCTACATGGGTAGAAGGTAGTAATTTAAAATATGTATTCCTTGGTAACTATTCAACAACAACAACAGGTGCTGCAGTAACAAGTGGATCTTTATTAACTGGTGATATAAATTTATATGCTCGTTGGAGCACAGCTTCTACTGGTTATGTAAAAGTTTCTTGGGATCCAAATGGTGGACAACTTTCACCGACATCAGGTGGAACATCAACAAGTAATTCAATATATGATTATCATAATCCTGGAGCGATTAAATGTTAGCCATCTGATATAGGTTATAAGAATACTCCTAGTAAAACAGGTAATACATTTCTTGGTTGGTATTATAATAGTACATATTATAAAACATTTCCTGTAAGTATTACATTAGGTACAACTGCTATACAATTTAATGCAATGTATACAGTTACAGAAAAAACTGTATATTGGAATTCAAACGGTGGTACTTTCAGTGATGGTTCTACATAGAAATCAGAAAAGAAAAATTATGGAGCATCTATTTCTGCATATTCATCAAGTCCAACAAAAACAGCAACTACCTCAACGATTTATAAATTTAAAGGTTGGTCTTTAACAACAAATGGTAATGTAGTTACATTTCCATATACATTAACTACAACAAGCTCAACTTTTAATTTTTATGCTATATATACAAGTTCAGCTAATACATGTACAATTAATTGGAATAATACAGATTCAATGGTTATTATTTGGTCAGATGATGTAACATTAACAAAAAGTTCATCTGTAGCTTATGGAACAAAATATAGTTCTCTAACTGCTCCTGTACCATTAGCAAATCCTATAAGAAAAGTTGATAATACGATAAGATATACGGGTGCATGGTATACTGCAGCATCTGGTGGTACTTTATTATCTAATTCAACTGCAACAGTAACAACTAATCCAACAAATGTATATTTATAGTTAACAGTAGCAAGTTATAAAGTTGTTCTTACCCCTAATAATGGTAATGGTACATTAACAGTAAATGGTAAAGAATATACAACATCAAATCCATATATTATATATACAAAAGGAACATTTAATATAGGAAGTTATGTACCTACACGCAATAATTATATTTTTAACGGATGGTCTACAAGTAGTATCGCAACATATGGTTCTACAAGTACAGTTACTATAAATAGTTCAGTCACTTATTATGCAACATGGAAATCAGCTACATTAACTCCTATCTTATTAGTACTTGCATAATAAATATATCATAATAGAATAATTAAAAATATGAAAAAGAATATATATAATTTATTAAAACTATTTGAATCATTTTCTGATTTATTTGATGATGATATATTATCCGATGAAACTACAGGTTCAATCGATACCGATTTATCTGCTCGATTCGCAGAAAATGATTTAAAACCAATTGTGGTAGATCTTCTCGGTATCGATAAACCACGTAGTTGGAAATATGAAAAGATTAATAACAAAAAGGTTCTTGTACATAGAGGCAGAAAGGGTTCTTTATATCCAGATAAAGCATTAGAAGATATGATGGATGCGTTAAAAAAGAAAAAATTTAATGTATATAGAGTATCAAATTGTCCCTATGCATTTGTCAATAATTTATCATTTTATGATGGTAAATGTAAAGAAAAAGAATCGCTTGGACTTACACGAGGATTACCACCTAAAGATAGTGAGTTATATGCAAATTGTGGTTATTTAAAATTAGAACATGAATATGATAATTGGGTTAATAAAATATTTCCTGCAATGCCTGAAATTGTTCAAGAGTGTTTTAGAAATGATCCAACATATAAAACGATTTTATTATCTGAAGATGAAGGTATAATGTTAACATATCAATCACCTTCTGGATGTGGTATTAAATATGATTATAATGAATCATCATTTATCGCAATTCTTAAATTAACTGGAAAAGTTATATATGAAGAAAAAGATGATAATAAACAGAAAGATATTATTACTAAAACAAAAGATATAAATAATCGTATATCATTTTTAAAATCACGTTATAAAAAATTAGGAACTTTAAATGTTATTAGAGATAATAGTTTTTATCTTAATAATAAAAATGAACCATATGGAATTGTCTATTTTAATTGGAAACGGCAGGTAAGTCTATGTAAATATTCAAAAATATATAATATACCTACATTTTTAATTTATTTATTACAGAAAAATATATATCCGTTAAACGATATAGAAAAAGATGATGATAATGCTGTATATGAATTAACAAAAAATGGGTTAACATTTTATTTCTATAAAAATATTAATTCAGAAATGCTTAGTAAATGTAATTCAAAAAATATAGACAGATATTGTTTAGGAGATAAAATTGATTCATGTGTAATTGTTAGATTAACAGATGAAACATTAGAACATTTTCATGATATTTTTGATTAAAATAAAAAAGGAAGATCATTCTTTATGATCTTCCTTTTTTGTTTCTATAATATAAACGGCTTTCTTTTCTACTTTAATACATATAATATTTGTTATAACTTCATTATGAGTACCTATAATACTTCCAACTGAAATATATGGACCACCATCTGGATCTATAAACTCTATATTAGTATAATCCGTACGAGCTTTACCTAAATCCTTAAATCCAACTCTCATAAATGTATAAATATTTTCTGGACCAATTAATTGATATGAATCTTCTGAAATCGGTTCTAAATATATTTTCCCATAATAACGATTAAATAATTCTATTTTCTCTTTTCCTGCATATATATTATATAATTGTCGAGTTTTATCTTTTTTCATTACTTTTTATAATCTTTTCGTTAATTTAACTATATAATTTATAAAATTATTTAAATAAAATGTTTTATAAAATATACTATATTCATATTAATAATGTATCTGACTTAAATAAACTATTATCTAAACTCCATAACATTGGTTATCAAGAATCATACTTATCAGAATTTAGTTTTTGTCCTTATATTATTATTCATAAAGATTTTGAGAAAAATAAAATTCCTATTTATGAAAATATTAATAAAGGATATTTAGATATGTTACAAACAAAAGTTATCCTTAAAGAAGATACTGATATTGATTCATTTATTTCTCATGCATATGAAATTGTTGATGATAATGTTAATTCGAATTCTTTATTTTAATATCTCAAATCTTTAAGTATTGAAAATATATTAAATGTAATATTATCACAATCATCAAAGTCTGGATATGTATTAGCAAATAATGAAATTTGCATATCTTGTTGAACTTGTTTATATTTAGCAATAATATCATCTGGTAGATGTATTTTACAATCTCCTGTTATTTGAATTTTTATATTAGATGGTAATAAATTATTAAGTTTTTTAATTGATTCAAATTCAAATACAACATTTTCAAATACTAATTCATAATATATGTTATTATCTTTAAAATTTAATATAAACTCTTTTATATTCTCAATAAATTCATCATCTATTAAATTACTTTTATTTTTATCACGATATTTTGATAATGTCATGAATATTAAAAATTTCGTACATTTTTCATTTACTTCATAAAAATCATATAAAGGTTCTATATTAATATTTGTAATATGTGGTATAGCTTTAATTATATTAGTATCTATAACACCTAATAAACAATTCTTATAATGTCTACAGTGATATTTTTCACCTAATAATCCCTTTATATTCAATGAAATACTATAAGGACTATTAACATCAAATGTCACAACGTCAAAATAATTTTTATATTGTCCATAGCCTTCAAATGAATCCATATAAGCATAAAAAGCATTATGTCGTTTATAAATATCATTATTTATATAACTATTGAATTTAAGATAATTCAAATTATCATTAACTAAATTAGATAATGATGTTACCGCAGTATCACCAAACACTGAAGTAACATCATTATCATCATTTAATAAAATATCGTCATCAAATAAATTTTCCATTAACAAAATTCAGTTTCAAGAGTCTTTCTTAAATTCCTCAAATCATCAAGATACATATCCTTTATGGTTGTTTTCTTAATATACTTAAGCTCTTTTTCTATCTCTTTGTTTTTCTTAATTAATTCTTTTTTCTCTTCATCAGTTAACTTAGAAATTTGAATTTGTAAAACAGAATCAGGTAAATCATATTTCTTCAAATCTGCTACAACATCCTTTCTCTTTCTGTTAGAAATAATCAAATCTCCATTATTAACCAATTCAATGAATCTACAAAGATTGTTGTTATCTTCATATCGTTTCTCCATAACAGTAACTAACCGATCTTTTCGATCATTATACTTATTAAGACGAATATTAACAAAATACTTTATAAGTTCTTCTTTATTAATGAAATGTTTTACTTTCTTATTTTCATCAAGAACATATAACAAATCATCTGGTACATATGTATATAGTCCTATTTTCTTAAAAAGTTTATCTTTTCGATCTGGTTTCATCTCACGCTCAAGTTGTTTCTTAGGGAAAATTAACCAATAATTCAACTTATCATCCTGTGAATAATTCTTCCAATCTTTAAGAAATCCTTTTTCAACCATATCATTAAGACGTTTCTCAAACTTATCAAAACCTGTATCATATGGCAAATCAGTTACCTGAAATATATCATTCTTAATATCTACTTTATATACACCAGAATTTAACCATTTATTTACGTCTGTATCAAATGTAAACCTATCTTCACTAATACCTCTAACATATGGTCTAATCACAGTTTCTTTAATATCACCAGTATTCAACATTTCAATACAAGCATCAATAACATCAACAGGATTATATGAAAATGAACTGAATTTATAACCAGGTGCCATACCTTCTGATCTTGATGTAATTACAGTAGGAATAATTGGCCAATAATTTACAGGCTCAAGATATGTACCTTCATCAAACACATATTCCAAAAGATCCTCATCTGCTTTATATAAATTTGCATATGGTGATAACTTACAGAAAAGATAACGAGGAGCAGAAACGGCTTTTTCATCTCGTAATGAACCATGCTGACCTGTTATAGTAATAGGATTAAGATTATCACGAAATTCTGCTGCAAGGGTGAATATAGTGTTTGTTAAACTAGCGTCACCATGCATGTACAGAGTTAAATTATAAACATCACCTACAAGATTTAAATTCTTAATTTCCTTTCCGTTTTTCATTCCTCCGTGGAAAGCTGCATGCATAATTTTTCTTGCGCCTACTTTAAAGCCGTCTAGTAAACTAGGTAATGCTCGTGTTGCAATTACATACTTTGTATAATCTTTATAATCTGTATTTAAAAAATCTGTTATAGTTCTTACTATTTTTTTATTACTATCATTAATAATATGTGCATCTAAACCTTTAGCTTTCTTTGTTGTTACTTTCATTTAATAATTAAAATTTTATTTCTTATATTTATAATTAAATTTCTAAATATTGTTTTAATTCGTCTAATGAATAAAATGCTTTATAATTTAAATTATTATCTTTTGCTGTTTTTATTTTTAATTGATCTCGTTTAGTCCATACTTCTATAGCATTATTATAAAATTTTGTATTCTTTTGCTTCCATTTATTTAATTTTTCAATATCATTTATATTATCTTTATTAAATATATGTCCACCATGTGTCCAATGATAGTTACATTCAATATATAAATCTAAATTTTTAATATAGAAATCACAATAAAATGGATATAAATCTGATTTATATTGTTCAATTACATTATTCACACCAAATTTTTCGATTAATAATGTTTTAGAAATTTTCTCTGTATTAGATGAATTAAATGTTCCATTTATACGTTTAGTATTATTTACTTTTTGTAAAATAATATCTATTTTACTCCTAACTTTATTTTGTATATCAGATGACATAAATGGTTTTTCTACACCATATTTCTCTATATTCGTTTTCTTTACTTTTTCAGGATTGAAAACACCACCATATTTTTTAATTTGTGTATTAATTGTTTTTTGATTTATTTCTTTATTTTGTGCAGACCATTCGACACCATATCGTTTAATATTAGTTTCTTTAATTTTATTTTTTACTGAATCTAATAACATGGGACTATCAACACCATATTTTTCTAAACATGTTTGTCTACATTTATTTCGATTATTATAGTGTGAATCACCATATCGTTCAAGAAGAGTTCTTTTTGTTTTTTCTTTTATTCCATCAATTTTCTGTTTCCTTTTTTCTTGTATTCGCTTAATATTTTCTGGATTACTCATGTACGATGTATAATCCATTTTACTTTGAAACTCTTCTGTTTTCATATATTCATATTGACATTTTCGAGAACATGTTTTACCATATAACATAGAAGAAAGACCATAATACTTTAATGGTTTACCGCATACAGGACATTTTGGTATTTCTTCTATGTTATATTTTATTCTGTGTAAAACTTCTTTAAAATCATTTCTGAAATCAGGAAACCTATTTATAAGATAATTTTTTATATCATCATTATTATCTATAATGTATGATGTTGTTTTCCTTATTCTATTTGGATTTGTTTTACTTGTAAAAAATAAAGAAACTATATAATCATCATTTATCTATTGATTATCATTCATATTAATAATATATACCATTTACAACAACTGACATATCTTCATAATTAATCATAGCAGATTCTTTCCAAGGACAAATTTTTCTTGCAATCTCATCTGATATTCCTGCGTTTCTGAATATATTAAGAAATTCTCCATATGGTCCATAATCAGAATATATTCGATTATAAAAAAGTTGCTGTTTAATAAGATTAAATCTATTTCGTCCTGATATATTGTTTACCATAGGATTATGTAAAAATTTCTTTGTCTTTCTTGGAAGTTTTTTCTTTGATAATGAATATCTGTAATTTTCTTTCATATAACCAAAATATTTAGGATACATGAAATATTTCATTAATTCTTTATAAAACTTTTCTTTATTTTCATTTGTTACTTTTGACATTGAATTCTGTTTCAATAGAATACCCAATCCTTGAAGCATTAATGTTTGTTTAGTATGATACTTTGTTCTAAGACTTTGGTAATTCTCATCAAAAACATCTTTATATACAATATCAGAAATAAGTTTACATGCATCAAATAATGTTCTATGAGATTTATGTGTTAACTTAAAATAAATTTCAACATCTTTAATCCAATCTTGTATTGAATATGTAGGAATATCTATTATTCTTCCATTTAAATATTCACCATACTTTAGCAATGTATTATAATTATCTTTAGACAAATATCCATAATACCATGCATTAAAACTTTCATAATTGAAATTATTTTCAAATTCATCTTTTGACAGTTCTCCATCAACAGTATCACTTTCAAATATTAAATATGTTGAATGTGTAAAATTATATTTGATATAATTATAAATCATATCATTTACCTGATGATATGACTTTGCTGTATCAAGACATAAATCTATTAATTCATTTATTTTGTTATCAGGAAACTTACTAAATTGTGGTATAGGAAATTTCTTTATTAAATCATCTTTTGTCATAATGTGCTTTATTTAAAATAGTATACTCATTTAATTTAAACTTAAATTTGAATTATTATTATTGTTATTAAATAACTTTATAATAATGTACATAAAAAATATAAAAAATAAAAATTTCATAATTTATTAGTTTATTAATTTATTTAATTTATTATTTAACATCCTCCAGAACGAGAAAAACCACTATATGTATTTCCACATCCACCTGAATATGTTTCATAATAATCTCTGGTAGTTATTGGTTTTTCTTTTGGTTTTTCTTTAATTACTTCTTTAAAATTTAGTGTATTTTTTTCCTTACTATTTAATGTATAATAATTACTTCCATCTGTTGAATAATCATTAATATCAATAACAGAAGGTTTAGGTAATACTTTATACAGTAATTCATCCATTATCTTTTCTTTTTCTTCTTCCTTCTTATGTTTATATTCTTTTAATCGATCTGATAATTCATTATCATCTATTGTTTCCAATGTACTATCAATATTTTTAATTGCACTATCAATTTTTGTTATAGTATTATAACTATTCAATAGTTCATTTCTATCTGCATGTGATGCAATATAATCACCTATATATTTGGTAATATTATCTAATATTTTTCTAACATCCATAATTATTAACTAATTTTATTTTTAGAACCATCTTCTGACAATTTTTCCATCTTCATATATAATACAGAAAAAATATTTTTTTGCAAAAAATGGTCTGATTAATATTTTCAATAAATCATTAATAGACGCATGTTGTTTATGAGTCTTATAAAAACAGCATCGTTTAATAGTAAAATCAGAATTTGAATTATATCCTAAATATGGAGATAGATCAAAATGTTTTGTTGAACATCCATATGAAAAAGGGGAAGGTAATTTAAAACCTAATAAATCCTCTATGGAAACATAAAGTTCATCATGTTCAAATATTTCTGCTAATTTGAAATTAGAATAACCTAATTTTTCAAAAAACTTTATATTATCTATAATATCTTGTTTATCATTGAAATAACCTTTTATAATATTAATAGTTAATGAAACTTTATTTTTATATGGTATTTCACTGAATAATTTTTCTCTATTATAAAATGAATTACAACCTCTGATTTTATCACCAATTTCCTGGTCATAATGTTGTGGGGAAATAATAAGATGATCTATTATCTTTATTATTTCGAAAAATGTTTCTTTATGTGTCCAGCATGTAATAGGCATTGATGTAATAACAGTAACATTTAATTTTGCAAATCTTTTTATATTTCTGACTAATTGTAGCAGCTCATCAATATAAAGCATTGGTTCACCACCTGATATTGCAATATCATCTATTTTATCTTTTATATTTAATACTGATAAAAAGATCTTATCTATATCTGGTTTTTTATTTCCAACACCATTATTAAATGCATCAATACAGAAAGGACATCTGTTTGAACAATTTTTAGTAAAATGTATTTGTGCTTCATTAAATATCTGATCACAAATATTATTATTTAACTTAAATAATTTCTTCATATTCAATATAATTAATCATATATTATAAATAATTTATTCTCTATATAAAGTTATATTCTTTTTGTTTAATTTTGTTGGTAATAATTAAAATATTTTCGAAATATTTTTAGAAATGATGATAATTCTAAGAATAATTTAGATAAATAATATAGAATATAATTATAATATTAAATGCAAACAATAAAAATTAAATATAGAATAGATAATCAAAATGATTAGTTATTGCTTGGTAGATATATCAAGTAGTATAATCATGTATATCGTGTTGCATTTAATAAGTTATAGAATGGTATAAAGAATAAGGTAACTGATTTATGTTTATTGAATAATATAGAGTTGTTGGATAGTTGGTTTATATAGTCAGCAAGCTATGAAGCGAAATTTCTTCATAGTTTAGTAGGTAATGAATAGAAAGTTATATTTGGTGGAAAGAAAAACTTTTTCAATAGGTTAAAAGGATTAATTTCTAAAGATAAATTTAATGAAAAAAGATTAGTTCCTTTATGTTCATATGGCGAAAAGAAATCAGGAACTAAATCTGTGCATGGAAACAGGAAATTCAAACTATCCGAAGATTTATCTTTCATTACATTAAAACTTAAAGAAAAGAAAATTCAAATTAACTTACCAAAATTCTTACATTTAAATATAAAGAAAACATTAACAAATATATACAAACACCAAGTTCTAGATGATTGTCCAATAACTTATAAAATTGATAATCAATATGTTTATATTCAGTTTGATGAAAATATAATTTCAAATACATAGTTCAATTCAAAGAAAATTGAAAACAGAATTCTTAGTTTAGATCTTAATCCTAATTATATAGGATGGAGTATAGTTGATTGGAAATCTGAATCAGAATTTGAGGTAGTTAAATCCGGTGTTTATTCTATAAAAGAATTAAATGATTATGATTTTGGATTAAAAGGTAAAGGTTATAGTACTGAATCTAAAGAACGTAAATATATTTCAAATAAACGTTAGTATGAAACTATATAGATAGTTAAAAATATAGTTAACAAAGCTATATATTACAAATGTCAGTTAATTTCATGTGAAGATTTAAATATCAAATCTAAAGATTCCGATAAAGGAAAGAGATTTAATAAATTAGTTAATAACTCATGGAACAGAATTTTATTTGTTAATAATTTATAGAAGAGATGTAATATCTTGAATATTAAGTTATTGAAGGTTGTTCCTGAATATTCGAGTTTTATTGGTAACTTTCTTTATAGATCATTGAATTTACCTGATATGATTTTAGCTTCAATAGAGTTAAGTCGTAGAGCATATGAATTTTATAATTAGTACATTATAAAATCTAAAGATATAAAAAAGAATATAGTTAGACCAAGCATAGTTATGTTTAAACAGTTGTATATGAAGTCATTGGAAGAATTTCATTTACATCCTACATATCATGACTTAGTGGAACTATATTACTTCTTCAAAAAGTCTAAAATGATGTATAGACTTTCTATAGATAAATTTAATCTGTAGTTTTCCAGCTTATTTTCAACTAAATCCTACGTAGGTTAGTTTAATTTCTGATTTATTTTGTAAAAAGAATAAATCATTATAAATTATTATAAAATAAGTACATTATAATAAAATAAATAATAAAAGTTTTTATATTTTTATGTCATTATTATATAATAAATTAATAGAGTCTATTAAAACCGCAATATATGAAAGTTTATTTGATGATATAGACGATGATATTATATTAGATGATAATACTACAATAATAGATAATATATCAAATAATTATAAATTTGTAAATTTAGGTTTACCTTCTGGAACATTATGGTGTACTAAAAATCTAGGTGCAGAAACTGAAACAGATCCAGGTAATTACTATCAGTGGGGATATACAGAACCTGTACATACTAAGCGTATATTTAAAACAGATTATACAAAATTTAATCCATCTGGAAATAATAAAACATTTATAAAATATTCTAAAAATAAAGTTCATTACCAATTAGAAGATATAGATGATGCTGCTTATTAGGAAACAAATGGAAATTATAAAATACCAACACCGGAATAGTTTGAAGAATTAATTAAATATTGTAATTGGAAATGGTGTGATACTAATGGTAATATAATACCTGGTTATAAAATAACATCTAAAAAACGAGGTAATAAAGAATTTATATATTTACCTGCTGCTGGAAGTGTTACTGAAGGTTTTTCTGGTTATGGATACGGTAATTACTGGACTTCTTATAATACATCAGATCCTAAATATATGAATACATATAGAAATAACATTAAAGCATATGCACAAAGTTTATATTTTTCAAATGATATAAAATATGAAAGTGAAGTACCACATATAATATAGGAACCACGTTTTTATGCATTCACAATAAGACCAGTCTTTAATAGTTAATTATTTTTAATAAATATATTGTAAAAATAGAATAATATTATTATGTCATTATTTGATAAAGCAATAAATAAAAAACTATCTACATATTCTGTCAGAAATATTTTAAATGAAATGGCAAAGAAAATAGATCACAGAACATTAGATAGAAAATTATGGTTAAGTGTAGCATCAGTTTGTTCAAGAAATAAAGCGACTGAATGTGAATTCGTTAAACCTATGAAAAAATTAACAAAATAGGATTTAATTGAAAGATATGTTGCAGCTCTTATTATTATGAAGAAACCATGTCCAAAAACAGAAGGAGATATGGATAAAATTAAGGTATTCAATTTATTTGGTCATAGAATATTAGAATTAGGTGGAACTATATCAGAAATACAAGACTTATATAATATAAATATGGGTATTACATCTAATACTAAACCTATATAGTCAAAACCTGTAGTATAGTCTGAACCAGATATTGCTAAACCTGTTAGAAAAACTCGTACAACATCAACAAGAAGTAAAGTAAGTAAAAAATATATTACAAAACTTGAAACATTAATACAACATATACCTGCTTCATTATATGATGATTTTGATGTAAAATCAGCTTCATATGTAAGTGAATATAATAAAGTATATAAAAAATGTCAAAGTGATATTGAGTCATATGTTAATAGTTTATTAAAGAAATGTCATAATGATGCTATTAAATTCGTTGATTTATTAAGAGATGATATAATTAATTTTAATAAGTTAACTGGTTTTACTGATAAACATTTATTTGCTATTAGAAAAAATGTAGGATATGTAAGAAGAGGTTATGATGGTTATGATCAATATTTTAATCTTGAAATTGATCCAGATTCATATAATTGTTTTGTTGAATATGAAGCTGCTTCATTTGCACCTGATGCAAGAAGAAGAGATTTTAAAAGAGATTTTGAATTGACAAACTTATTTAAGTATCCATTAACATCATATTCATATTTTAATGAAAAACCAAATTTATTTAAAGTATTATGTGAAGGTGTTTATCTTTATATTGTTAAACCATATATTTTATATAAATTAAATGGTAATGAATCTGAAAATGCAGCTAATAGTGAAAAAACATTATTAAAATATAAGATGGAAACGAATCCATCTAATTATTTCCAATGGTTTAAATCATAGATAAAAACAATTTTGGAAAATAATCCAGATAAGAAGATATATTGTAATTATAATGACTGGAGTGGCGCTATTAAAGATTTATATTATAATAGTTCAAATGGTAAATGTTTTATACATGTATATATGTAGTCAGGAAGTTCTGATAGAGACAGTACAGATACATTAAACCATCTCACTTCATTATCTGCTTCAGATGAATATGAATTTACATATACAGACAGAACATATTCTGGTTATCATGAAGATGCATATTATAGTTGTGTTGTATCAGATTTGGATACATTTGCAGAAAAAGTATTTAATATTATAAAAGAAGATATACAAAAAGGAAAATTAGTATAATTAAAAAGGATAAGAATTAAAATTCTTATCCTTTATTTTTTATTCTTGATAAAATAGGCCTTGCCTATTAAAAACATCTATTTCATTTTCAATATCCATTTTTGCTCCTAAAATCATTACCCATTGATCTAACGGTATTTTATCAATCAATAATTGATTTATATTTGCATAAAAACGTATACCATTTAAATCAATATCATTCTGTGAATAATCATATATTGCATTATCATATGCTTCATGCTCATTTGAAATATACATAGATGTCGCAAATATATTATGTAAATGATCACTATGTCTATTTACAAAAGAAGATGCATGACACCAACAACAAATCACATTTTTAGCATGAATTAAATTTACATTTTCATCATGCAAAATATATAGTCCTTTATAGAAATCAGGAAATAATAAACCATATTCGGTTCCATGACCTAAAAATATAATAGTATCATCTTCTGCTATAATTGCATTATTAACAGAAGTTTCTGCTTCATCTATATTCATATCTGGTGTAATTTCTACTACATTAACATCAGATATATTTTGCCATGTACATCTAAGAACCTGACAATCGGAATCTAACATATTTGAAAATATAATTGTCATAATGTATTATTTTTAATTAATAAATTTCATGCTTTGCTGCTAATAACGTATTTTTCATAAGCATACAAATTGTCATTGGACCTACTCCACCAGGTACAGGTGTTATATAACTGCATTTTGGTGATACTTCATCAAATTTAACATCTCCACATAATCTGAAACCTGACTTCTTAGTATTATCAGGTATTCGTGTTGTACCAACATCAATAACAACTGCATTATCTTTTACCATATCGGCAGTAACAAATTCTGACTTACCAACAGCAGCGATTAATATATCTGCCTGTTTACATATATCTCTAAGATTTTCAGAATGACTGTGACAAACCGTAACTGTTGCATCACCAAAATTCTTCTGAACCATTAATGTAGACATTGGTTTTCCCACTATATTACTACGTCCGATAATAACACAATGTTTACCTTTTGTTTCAATATTATAATATTTTAACAATTCCATAATACCATATGGTGTTGCAGAAATAAAACAAGGTAATCCTATATTTAATCGTCCTACATTAACTGGATGAAAACCATCTACATCTTTTTTATAATCAATTGCTTCTGTTATCTTATCTTCTGATATATGTTTAGGTAATGGAAGTTGTACAATAAAACCATCTACTGTAGAATCATTATTTAATTTATGAATTTCATTAAGTAATTCATCTTCTGTAATAGTTGAATCAAATCTCAATACTGTACTTTTAAATCCACATGTTTCACATGCTTTAACTTTATTTTTAACATATGTTTCAGAACCACCATCATGTCCTACAAGAATCGCAACAAGATGTGGTGGTCTACCACCATTTTTAATAATATTATCTACTTCTACTTTTATATTTTGTTTAATTTCCGTAGATACTTGTTTTCCATCTATTAACTTCATTTTATTCCTAAATTATTTTTACAAAGATACATTTTTATTTTTATAATTAAAAATTCCATATGTTTTTTTATATTTAACATATGGAATTTCAATATTGTTATTAAACTTCATTTTTAAGCATATCTTTACGAGTTTTTGCAATACCTTTACCAAACCATGATTTAATAGTCATATCTGCTAAATCATCTTTAGTATAATAATGTAAAATCGGATTACGCATCATCTCTTTATATTCTGTTGCTGTTAATCCACCAAGACCTTTATTATATGTAATCTTATAACCCTTTAATTTATCTTCTTTCTTTTTGAAGTCTTCCATTGTAAAGAATCCTTGTACATCATTACCTTTAGTTGCAGTAATAATATGTGTAATACTTCTGCATACAATTCCTGCTTCAAATAATTCTGGCCATAAATTAAAGAATGTTAAAAGCAATCCAGCAATTTTACTACCATCAAAATCAGCATCTGTTGCAATAACTAATTTACTGAAATTAAGTTTCTTTACATCGATTGGTTCACCCCATTGTAAACCGATAATATTAAACAAATCAGATAACTCTTTATTTGCCATAATTTTTGTTGGTGGTAATCCGATAACATTCAAAATAACACCTCTCAACATATATGCCGCTTGTGTTTGTGGGTCACGAGCACCTCTGAATCCTGCACGTGCAGAATCACCCTCAAATATCCAAAGTTCTCTATCTGCTGTTCGTTTTGAATTTGCATCAATGAATTTATCGTTATTTCTAATCTTATTCTTTGCTTGCCTATTAAGTTTTCGAAGTGTTTTCTGATCTTCAACTTCACATTTTTGCTTATACCAATCAATTACTATATCAACAATCTCAGATTTTAATACATTCTTAATAAATGCATCTGGAACTTTAAATGTATATTTGGAATCATTACTGAATTTCTCAACAACAGTTGTCAAACATTCCTTTGTCTGTGAATCATATGATGGATTATTAACATGGAATGTACAGAACATTGAATATTTTCCATCTACATTCTTTGGTGTAATGTCAATCTTTTCTTTTGTTAAAAGATAAGCAGAAATAGCATTGTTAATCTCATTTCTAACTGCTCTGATATGTGTTCCTCTTGAACATTCTGCACCATTTACAAATCCGACATTAATTCCATTATCAGGAAATACCCATACTTGCATAATAGAATCAGAGAATTTCAACATTTGTTCTGTATCTACATAATCAGTAAATAATTCAATATATTCATCAAATGTTTTGAAATGCCATTCTGATTCTCTGATAACCTTGTCATTATCTGTATATGAAAAATGTACATTTAATCCAACGTTTGCAGCAGCTGCATCAATACATCTTTTCTCTATGATATTGATAAAATCTTCAGAGAAACATGTATCTACAGTTTCATGAAGTCTCTTAAAATCTAACTTAAACTTTGTTTCTGTATAATGATCTTTCTTCGAACATTTCTTTATTTCTAGATCATCATTTATATTCATATTATTAGACCATGTTTGATGATATGAATTCTTTCCGTCTGCTGTACTTACTTCATATTGTGTTGACCATACATTTGTAATAGCAGAACCTACACCATTTGTTCCTACGCCATCTCGTGAATCATCATCATTATAATTTGATGAAGTTCTCAGAGAACCAAACAAAAATGTAGGTACATAAATACCAGCTTCTTTATGTTTTACAACAGGAATACCACCATTATCTCTAATAGTAATAAAACCGTTTGTATCAATTTTCACATCAAGGTTTGTAAGTCCTAAATTATCAATTCTTCTATATTCGTCTACTGAATTTGAAATAATCTCATCTACTAACTTTAAAACCGCTGGAATATATGAGACTGTTTTCATAATCATCTTACAATTATCATTGTCATAAACATATAAATTCTTATCTTCTTTATTAATTGAACCGATCCACATACCAGATTTCTGGAGGATATGTTCAACTTCTGTCATACTTTTATACTTCTGTTCAATCGTTAATTTCTTTGTTGTCATAAATCTTATTTAATCAAAAATTACTTTTTATTATATATCTTAATTATTAAATTGCTTAATTTTCTTGTTTATTTTTAAGTTCTTCTATTTTATTAAATACATCATCAATAACATTATCTGTTATATTTTCCATTTTATTTAATACATATTTCTTCAATGATTCTTTATCTGGAATCAAATAATGTAAAAGATAATAATCATATATTGTTAAATCAAGGTGATCAATATTTTCTCTTATATATAATTTTATTTCATCAAATATATTGTATATAACATTACTATGCAATGAATCATATAATATTTGAGAATCTATAGATAAATTCTAATATGTATTTTCCCAAAAATCTGAATATTCTATATAATCATCACCTATAAAGTCAATGATAATTGAATTACTTTTCATACTTATTTTTACAATATATTTTCATTTGCTCTGCATGTTTAAAAAACTTATTACAATTATAAATAATTTTTTTAAACACAAAATTAAAACTTTTAGGATGTCCTATTTTACCATAATATATTTCATAAAAATCATCACCAAAATTTTTAACTAACCAGTTAATATATGTTTCTGATAAATTATCTTTGTAATATGTAAAAACATCTTTTATTGATTTATAAAAATTATATGTTTCTGATATATTTTCTAAAGAATTATTTACTATATTATTATATTTAAAATACTCATCTATTTCACCAAACATATTTTCTGTATGTGCCCGAATTTCTGATTTATCTAGATAATATAATTGAGATAATATAGCTTGCTATAATAAAGGATATGGTATATTATTATTCATTAACATCTTTTTAAATTGCAAAAAATTAATATTATATGTTTTATTATCTTTCTGTTCTTTATTTAATAGATAATTAATACCCCTATCATAACCGCTATATGAATTTATATGTTTAAATGTATCATAATAATGTTTTATTTCATGATATAAATGATTCTTTAAGAACCGCAATTCATCTGGATTATATATAATTAATGTTGCTAATATAATTTCATCTGAACCTAAAATTGTATATTCTTTATTATCTATTAATGCTGCTGCTTCTGTATACATAATATCTGGATTTTCACATATAATAATCTATAAATTCTTTATATTACATATATCATTATATGTTAACATATATAAATTATCATGTTCATTAAACTATATAATATTTTTATAATCATTATAGTTTATTTTATTATTTTTATATATATGATTTTCTATATCATTATAAATTTTATCAATGTTATTATCTATTTGTAATGTTCCTATCGATTCTTCTATTGCCTACTTTACTGATATTGATATACATTTAATTAAATTATTATATAATCGTTCCATGTATCAAAAAATATTTTTCTTATTTATATTAAATTTATATAGAATATATTTTTTTATTTAAATTTTTAGGTGTATCTTTGCGTTAGACCTAAATTAAGATAAAAAGGTTAGATTATATAAAAGAGTATATTAAGAATATTAATTAAAAATTATTAAAAATTATGAAAAAGTTTATTTTTGTATTAGTTACAATGTTTGCTGTTACACTTACTACATATGCTAGTAAGAAGGATACAACAGAGATTCACAATCTTCGTGTAGAGAATCAGAGATTGCAGAAGTATATTGAGGAATATGGTCCTCAATCAGACGGTTATAGTGTAGAAGATATTTCTCCTATTATGCAATTGTCTCTTGAAACAGGAACAGGTGAAATCCGTGCATATGGTATTTCAGAATCTCGAAATGAGATGTTTGCATATAATAAAGCAGTAACACATGCAACTGCTAATCTTCGTAAAAAGATGGAGTTGTATATTCGTTATGGTATTGACATGTATAATGATGAACTTGAAACAGATGATGGTTCATCTATCAGTAATAAGACACGTGAACAGGTTGTCAATGCATGTAAGGGTATTGTAGAAGGTATCAATGTTATAAAGTGTCAAAAGTATTATAATCGATATAAGCAAATGTATCGGTATGAAGTTTGCGTAAAATATGATAAAGAGAATATTATCAGTAATATTAAATCACAGGATAGACAGCTTCTTAAAAAAGAAAAAGAATTTGAGCGAGATATGATGGATGCATGGGATGAACTTGATAAGTATCAGTCTGATAAGAAAAAATCAGAGAACGAAGGAATTCCTTTAGAACCTAATCAAGATGAGTAACATTAAATAAAATTAAGTAAAACATAGTATAACATTAATTATAATTAAGATTATGAAATATATTATATCATTTCTAATTTGTTTATTTTCTTTTACATTTAGTTTTTCTCAAGTTCTATCTGAAAAGAATAAAATTCTACTACGAAATAAAGTAGTATCAGAATATGTTGAAAATAATGTAACTGGTTGTTCTGTATATAAAACATCTAATGGTCCTGTTTTGGTATCAGTCGTTAAAATTGCAAATAACAGAAATCCTGAATATTGTGATCGTATTGCACATATGAATGCAACAAGATCTATTATTGAATTTTTACGTGGAGCAAGAAACAGATCTTATTCTACATATAATATAGAAAATATGGAATCAAATTTCTATACAGAAGATTCTAACGATGATAATAATTCAGATAATTCTGATATTGATGCAGTAACATCAGTTAATATGAATGAAAATTCACATAATTCTGATAATTATACATTTACAGATGAAATTGTTCAAACATCAATGGGTGAAGTTAGTCATTTGCAGATGTTAAAGAAAGTATCAGCTAAAAATTCTGATATTTATATATATTTTATTAAATTAAAAAAGTAAAGTTATGAAACGATTCATTATATTTTTATTTCTTTATATAACATGTATTAATTGTTATTGTAATGATGTTTTGGTAAAATCTTGCGGTACTGGTAAGAATAAGCAAGAAGCTACTTTATCTGCATTGAGATTTGCTCTTGCAGATGCATATGGAACTTATATATCATCACGTTCATCAATTAATACAGAAGACTTATTTACAGATGAAACTGTAATGATCACAAATGGTTATATTAAGTCATATAAAGAAATAGAATATAATGAATCAACAAAAACAATTAAACTGAATGTTATTGTATCTGTTGATAAGTTAAACAAATATGTTAATAATCATGGTTCATCTGTTTCCATAAATGGTTCTTCATTAATAGCAAATAATGAAGTAACAGGTTCTAATAATGAAAGTGTACATATTTCATTCAATCATGTATTAGAGAAACTTACAGATATTTCAACACAATGTTATAATTATAAATTGGATGTTGATGAACCAGTTATATATGGAAATAAAGTAATTCTTAATATTAGTATTAAATGTACAGATAATATTATACAACAAAATACATTTCAAAATGTATATAATAAAGCATTGTCCGATGCATACAAACATTATGATATGTCAAATGAGTATGTTAAATTTCAGATTAATAAATTTAATGAAGCAGTAAACACAATTACAAGATTAGGTTATTTCTCATTTATATTAAGAGATAATTTAGGTAATACTGTAAATTGTTTATATTCTGATAAAGCATTACGTGAACATGCAAGATTAATTAGATGTGAACGATATAATGATGGTGCTGGAATATTTTGTCAAAGTTCAAGAAATGTAGAAATATCAAGAGGTAACTGCGTATTATATGGAAATGTGATTAAGTTAACATTAAAATATAATGTATCAGATTTTAGGAATTTAAAAAATATAGAAGTTTTTCCAGAATAATTTTTTTATTTAAAAACAAATGTGTATCTTTGTAATATAAAAAATTTAAAAATATAAAATTATGGCAAATATTGATCCAAGACATATTATTAAGAATCTTCCAGCAAGATTTTCTGAATATATTAATGATTATAGATATACAGTTGCAAGGGAATGTCCTGATGGTAACTGGTATTACGGAATTTACAATAACATTGAGTATGCATCTCGTGTTGCAAGAGAAATCGGAAACGGTTTTATTGTTGAATCTAAAAATGTAACAAATGGATAATATTATTTTATCACAGCTTAAGGAATCTTTTGATCGAGAAGAAGAGAAAGTAAAGATTCAGCAGAAAAAAGAAGAAGAAATGTTTTGGAAAACAAAAGGTTTCAAAGCATGGGAAGAAATTGTTTCTTATTTAAAGGAAACAAATAAAACTTTATATAATTATGGTGATTCATTAAAATGGAATTCAGATAAAAATATGATTGAACATCATTATCAGTGTAGTGATGGAAATGATTGTAATTTTTGGTATGAAACAGAATATATATCAGACAATGATTTTATAAATTATCATAAAATTATAGATACAAAATATTCAGATGTATGTAGAAATACATATGGGTATATTTATGGTTGGACTAAATAATTTATAAGTAATGTGTAAATATTGTGAAAAGACTAAGATTGGTCTTAAAGAAGTATTTGATGGTTATAGTCGCAGAGGATTGCCGAAATATAAGAAAGTTGATAATATAGATATAACACAACTTGATATAATTTCTGATGACGATTTTTCATCTATGCATATCAATACAGATACAAATACATTAATAATGCATCATAAATCAAATGCATATAGTTATGATTTTGATGTTGAATTAAATATCAATTATTGTCCAATTTGTGGTCGTAAACTAAAATAATACAATTATGAGTAAAAATAAAGTTCTATCAATTTATTTAGCACGTGATGAACGCGGTGAACATCCTAAATTTCATGATGAATTAGAACTATATGGAAAACTTCATGTATTTTATGATACTCCTATATTTAATAATTCAACAGGGAAATGGGAACTTTCCAGACAATTAGGTGGTGAAATACCTTCTTATATGTTTCCTGATATTAAAGAAAAAGAATGCCGAGAATTTATATCATTTGAACATGATCATGAAAATCAACTTGCATCATTATGTGAGATATTTGTAGCAATGAAAAAGATGAAAGAAGAAAATGAGACTAATAAAAACAAAGGACAAACAGAAGTACAAATGGAATGATGTATTGATTTACCGTTTGCAGCAGATACTATATTATCTCGGTTTAATTATTCCATTTCCATTTATTATGATATATGTAATGTGTGTAGATCTTAATTATGCAGAACCATTTGACCCAAGATATACATATAAAGTTGAACAAGATGAAGATGATTCTATCATTTAATTTTTTTATTTCATAAAATATGTGTATCTTTGTTATGTAAATTAATAAAGATAAAATAAATTATGAATAAAAATAAAACATATTATATCGGTTCTGGTGACTTCTTTGGTAAATGTGAGGCATCTGATAAGTTTCATAAAGAGATGTTACCATTGTTATCAAAATTAAAAATTAAAGAAACAGATATTGATAAAATAGCAAATATTGTTTCTGAAATTTATGGTTTAGCATATAATGATGGTTATGATAATGCTGAACATGAAGCATCTGAATATTGTTAAAATAATAATTGATTATGAATACTATAACATTAGCTAAGTTACTTAGAGCACTAATTAATGGTAATGATTATCCTGCAGGTACAAATATTATCATTAATCGAAAGGAACTTGTATATTGTGATAATATATCATGGTATAATAATCTTCTTTATATGCATAAAGAAACTGGTTCATATTTGTATGTACAACATACAGATGATGAAAATAATGTAAGAATTAATATTATTCTTCCAAATGAAACATTAAAAGATTCATATTGTAAACATCATTTAGCAGATGATTTTGCAGATAATCCTTATTGTTGGGATAAACTAGATAATGATTATGAATCATCTGAGTTTACGGTAGAATATAAATATGAAATTTCATAAATACCTTATTACCTTAAATTTAATAATATTATATTTTTAGATTAGAAACATTTAATACAAACAAACATTAATTATATGGAAAAACACAGTGTTTGTTTGTATTTTTTAATATTTTTTAAATTATTTTTATATGAAGGATATTTTAGATAGAGAAATTAAAATTGGAGATTTTGTGGCATATGGTGACCCAGGTTATGCAGAGGCTCGTGTAGGAGTTGTAGTTGGATTTATGCCATCAGGTAAAGTACGAATTGATCCATGTTTTATGCCTAATAGATTCACACGAGATAAAAATACAGAACCTGTTATTTGTGAATATGATTCAAATTATAAAGGTCGTAATTTTAGAGAACCTCACACTATTGCAATTATGAATACTGATAATGTCAAATTAGTTGATACATCTAAAGTAGATGATGACGATGATGACATAGAATCTTAAATTTCATATCATATTTCTTCTGTATCGCATCCAAATATCTTATATAGTAAAGTATTAAGGTAAGTTAAAAATAATGCGATACAGGAGAAATATTTATTTTTTATATATATTATTTTTTTATTTCATGGAAAATATGTATCTTTGTATTAGTTAATAACAATAATAATTAAATAAGAAATAATATGGTATATGGATATGTAGCAATCGATACTTACATTCATAATGATTGGGATACCGATTATCAAAGTACAGCTGTTGCAGATGTAAAAAAAGTCCGCTTATTTTTAAATGAAAATGAGAGAGATGCATCAGCAGAAGCAGAACGTGTGAATAGTCATTTCAGACTTGAAACAGAGAAATTTACAACAAAGTCAAATCAAGGTAAACTTAAAATTATACCATATAAGGAATACTATAATATGGTAAATGAGATTAACAGATTAAAAGAAGAACTTTCTAAATATAAAAAATAATATGGTAAACAATTTCGAACTTATTAAGAATCATCTTGAGTTTCAAAATGAACGCTCATTTTATTTCATTCAGATTTTGAAGAGAAAGAAGGAAAACCCGGAAATGAAAGCATATTCAATTCCTATTGAAAGCTTTTATGTTTTCAGTGTTGAACAATATGAGAAACTCGAAAAACGTATTATTGAATTGTGTAATATGCATAATGCACGTGCATATATTAAGATGAATTGTCTTGATGCACAATCTGTTATGCTTGAACAGATTTCTCTTATTACACAGGAAATCAGAAAGGGTAATTGGAAGCATATGTCAAAATCTCTTAATTCAGCATGTGGCGTATGTGGAAAGCAAGATGGTAATGATAAACTATATCTTGTAGATCTTGATGGTATTGATATTGGTTCAGATGATTATAATGATGTAGTTTCTACAATTAATAATCTTCAGCCAACATATGTACTTAGAAAAGTACGTATGAGTGTTCCTACAAAAAATGGTTGTCATCTATTAACAACCGGTTTTGATATGAATGAATTTAGAAAGACATTCAAATCTATAGACATTCATAGTGATGGAATTACACTGCTTTATGTTCCATAAAACCAAATAATCACATATATGAAGATACAATAAAGATAATAATGATATGAATTATAAAGATACATCAGAAGAAACATTAAATAAGCATATAAATCATATACTTGATATATGTGATAGTATTCCAGTAGATAAAATAACTATTTTAACTGGTGGTAATGCATTAGGAAAATCTCTTATCAGAAAACAGTTGGCTTTTTATATCTCAAATAAAAAAGATATTTCTGCAAATAAAGCTGTTATTAGTGTTTCTATGCAGACAAGAACGGAAAGTAGACCTGAATATAGTGCACTTTCTGATATGAATCATGATCTTCCTTGGTGCTCAACGTCTGATTCAACTATAAATCTTTTGAATGGTATGTTATCACATGCTAAAAATAAATTCATAGTTATAGATGAATTAGAAATCGGAATGTCTCGTGAGGTTCAAACAGGTGTATGTAACATGCTGAATGAAAAATTTCCTGATATATTGAAAAATAATTATGGTATTCTTGTTATTACACATTCAGAAGATGTTGTTAAAAATCTGAAGCATGATAATTTTATTAATATTGAAGGAATGTCAGAAGAACAATGGTTAACAAGAGATATTATTCCAGTTGATCCATCAGATCTTGAAACATGGGCAACCGCATTATTTAAAGCCGTCAGAGATAGAGAAAAGAAATAAAATTATAAAATATGAAATCATATAAGAATTTTAAAACAGAAACAGTTGGAATTCCTGAATTCGATAAAATTAGAAATGATGGAAGACTTCTTATAGAATATGTGAGAGGAAGTACCAGCTATGGTCTTTCAACGCCAACTTCGGATATTGATTCAGGTGGAATTTACATTTGTTCAATTAAAGAACTTCTTGGTTATAATACATACAAAGAAGAAATCGCAGATTCAAAGAATGATAATAAATGGTATGAACTTAATAAATTTATATCATTACTTGTAAAGGCAAATCCTAATATTCTTGAAGCTTTATTTGTAGATGATAATTTTATTATAGGTGAAGTTCATCCTATTATGAAATATCTTAGAGAGCATAGAGATATGTTTTTGACTAAACAATGTTTTATATCATTCTATAAGTATGCTGAATCTCAAATTTATAAAGCGAGAGGTCTTAATAAGAAAATTGTAAATCCTATTAAAGAGCGAAAAACACCGCTTGATTTTACATATACTTTCAGACGTCAGGGTTCAACTAATATTTTAACATTTCTAAATGATTATGGTTTGCATACAGAATATTGTGGTTTATGTAATATAAATCATATGCAATATATTTATGGTTGTTATTATGATTATGGAAGACATTTAAATGAACATCCAGAAGATCGAGAACTTTTAATTAATACAAGAAAGAAACTCAATCCTGATAGAATTTATAGATTTCCAAATATTGATGATGAACCTATTATTCATTATAGAGGATTAACAACTGAAATTGTTTCAAATACAACACAACTTCGTTTATCTTCTATCGATGATAAAAATGATATGCCTTTTTGTTATATATCATATAATGTAGATGGATTTCAGGATCATTGTAGAAGATATAAAGAATATAAAGAATGGGAACAAAATAGAAATCCAGTTCGTTATGAATCAAATTTGAATAAAAACTATGATGCAAAAAATATGATGCATAGTTTTCGTCTTATTCATATGGCAAAGGAAATAGCTTCAGGAAAAGGAATGAATCTTTATAGAACAGAAGATCATGATTTTCTAATGAATATTAGAAACCATAAATATGAATATGATGAATTAATTAAATTAGCAGATAAAGAAAAAGAAGAAATGTATGAAATTATGAAACATTCAACTATTCCTGATTCTGTTGATGAAAATAAACTTAATGAAATTTTATTTAATCTACGAATGATGCAGATTAAAGAAGAAATGAAATAAGTATGAAAAAAGAGATATGTCATTCAAAAACATATCTCTTTTTCTATTATATAATATTTTCATTATTTCTATAATTCTGAAAGGAATCTTCATATTCAAATAATATTTATCTCTGAAAGGATCTACCTTCAAAAAAGAAAGAACCAAAGAAAAAGATTAATATTTAATTTTTTCATATATTATATATAAATCTATCACAACCTTAAATACTAACATATTTATTATACTAAGCTTTCCAGAAAAAGTCTACTTATTTATAAAATATTTTTAATGGTTTTTAAAAATAATTTATAAATAACTGATTATCAATATTATTTATATGTTAATTTATACAAATTCTAAATAATATATTAATATATAAAATAAAAATTCAGATCTAAATTACATAAATTTAAATCTGAATTAAAAATAATTTTTTCTATATTATATATAATATCTATCTCAACCTTAAATATTAACATATTTATTATACTTAAGTTCTTCAAAAAAGTCTAGATTTTAAAGAAATATTTTTAAAAAAAATATTTATTAAAAATCATATATAAATTATAATAAAAATAAATATTTAAAATTATTTCTTAAAGATTAAATTTTTTCTATATTATATATAATATCTATCTCAACCTTAAATACTAACATATTTATTATACTAAGGTTTTGAGAAAAAGTCTACATTTTTGAGAAATATTTTTTAGTAAATTTAAAAATAATTTATAATATTATGATAACCAAGATATTAGATACCATAAAAAATATTTTTATATGGTTATATAAGAAATTAACATTTAAAGATTATGTTATTATCTTATTTGTAATGATTTCATGTGTATGTTACATGAAATATCGACATTATGAATCAAAATCAATTAAACCACCATTGGTAATATATAATAGTGATTCATTAGAAATTTACAAGAATAAATTAAAGAATTTATATGTATCAAAAAAAATCTATGTACAGAATATAAAAGATTTACAAAATCAGAATTGTGAATTAGCATAGGAATTAAAATCATTAAAAGATAATCCTTTAGTAATTACATAGACAAAGATGCATACAAAAATTGATACTGTATATGCATAGTCTGATACAATTATACATGGTGATTCTATATATAATTTAAAATGGCATATTGATGAACCAAAAGGATATTATGCAGTTACTGGTGGAACAGATGTCAGAAAAAACTTTTCATCATTCTCTGCACATATAGATCAATTTACTATGAATACAAATTTAACATTAGATATTATTGAAGATAAATCTGGAATTAGATTAATAGGTAGAACAGATAATCCATATATTTCTATCAGTAATATGGATGGTGTTATGTTTGACCCATCAAAATTTAAATATTTGAAGAAATATTATAAACAGAAAAAATGGTCTATAGGTCCTACAATAGGATATGGTTTAAGTAAAGATTTGAAGTTAACACCATATATTGGTATTGGCATTTCATATGGAATAATTCAATTCTAAAATTGATATGGTGAAATATCATTAATAAATAATTTACAATTAATAAGTAATAAAGAAAGATGGCAGAATTATCAAAGTTTTATTAGGTTACTAATCAGATAATGTTAGAATATGTAGCTAATTAGTATGATGCAAATGGTGGTGAACCTGATGAAAAATCAATAGATTATACAGTATATATAGGTAAAGATGGTAATATATATTATACAGATAAGCGGAATTCAGATAAGTAGTAGAAACTAAATGAGGATGATTCAGAAAAGTATAGATATTCTAAAGCTTAGTATTTTATTAAGTTCCCAGATGAATCAATGTCAGAATATACATTTGTTGGTTTAAAAAAATAGCAAGATGGCAAATATAGTAATGATTCTTTATTAAATATTGTGGATCATGTAGATACATATACAGAACATAAAGGTGGTAAAATGCATTATGATAAAATCAGATTACATTTTATATATGGTTTTACATTAGATAGATTAGCTGGTATAACATTACAAGTAAAAACGAATGCAGGATATTTAGCACCTTCTTAGAAAATGTATCAAAATAGTAATACATATAAAATGTATGATGAATATCATAATCCTATATTTGAAGCTGAATCTATATTGATAGATGATAATAATGTTGTAACTGCAAATGATAATCCAACTGCAGTATAGTATGCATATTAGAATGGAGCAAAACAAACAGAGGTTGAAAAATTGTCATAGAATTATACAGATTTTTATCTTCTTGATATATTTTTCCCTAAAGAATGTTTGACTATTCTTTCAGATGCTGTTCATTGGCATAAATCTCCAATATATCAGAATGGTTGTTTTTATGATAGATATATAGAATTTTTTGTACCATCCGCATATTATATGTCATTAAATCATTTAAAATTATCAGTAGAAAGTAAATATGGACATGGTGAATTAATTAAAGATGAAAATGATCATATACTAAATTATGGAAAAATACCAAATGATAATACACAACGTACATTAGTATATGAGATATTGAGTGATCCTACATTAATTATAAATTTTGCAACAGTTTCAGAAGGTAATCTTACATCAACAGATCCTAATATATATGCAAGTACATTCCATCAAGATCCAATAAATCAGATTGCTATAAAGTATAAATCGAATTCTGATTACTTCAATATAAGAATATATGAGGATATTGATAATAAAGAAATTGTATATTATCCAGTATATGGCGAAGGAAATAATGTAGTTGAGCTTTCAGATGATATTATGAGAAGAATAGAATATAATGAGATTCCATTGGTTTCTGAAGCGTTTTATGATAATTTATCTAATGTAGATATTGATTCATTTGTATAGACATATGGTGATAATGCTGCAAAATGGATTATTTATAATGAAGTTACTGTTACATATAATTATATACCGAATACAAGATTATTAGAAAGTGATGGGAAAACTGATACAATAGAGTCAATAGAAAGTTTTACTAATATAATCGATTATTCAAAACATAATAAAGATATAGAAGGCTCATTTTGGAAATGTAAATATACACCTAAACCACAAATAAGAAATAATATGAAATGTAATTCTATTAGTATTTCATATACATGTAGATTAATAAACAGATTAACAAGTGTTGAAGCTATTAGAACTGCAACAATGACTATTCCTGAATAGAATGTTGCAAAATATTATACAAGTAAAACTATTATAAATAATGTTGTAACATATAAAGTTGTTAATCAAATAAAGAAAGAAGATGTTAAGCAAACAGTAACATATAAAGAATCACAACCAAAGATTATAAGAAGTTACTATGATGCCACAAATATCACCATTAAAGATATGAATGATAGTAATATCTATACACAAGGTTAGATGACATTAAAATTAAAACATTCGTCTACAAATTATGTATTCAGATTATATAATTTAAATGAAGATAATATACGAATTCCATATGATTTAACAGGTCCATATAGATACTATCTGGTATTTCCATCTAATGACGGTAATAAAGTAAAGATTAAACCGAATGCAGATAGTAATGCACTTAATTTAGGAATAGGTTAGATAGTATTTTATATATCAGAAGAAAATGTTAGGAGAATTATGAAAGTATCATCAACAGATAGATATTTTGCAATAGTAACTGATAGTGATAATAATGATTCAAATCAATCAACTCTTTATGAAGGAAAAGTAGAATACTAGTCTTAATAAAATAAAGTAAACAAAAGTTAAATAATTTAGTATAAAATAAAACAAACAATAATTTCGAAATTATGTCAGATTAGAAACATACAGTAGAAGATGTTCTTGCACAGTATGCATAGACAGCAGAAGGTGCAGCACATCTTGCAGAGATTGAACAAGGAAAGACAAAAGCAAACACAAAGAAAGCACCAAGTGTAGAAAATGTACAAACAGCACAGGAACATTTTGCAGAGCAAGTTGCAGATGCGAAAGCACGACCAAGTATGAGAGAAGCACATGCAATACGTCAGGATGAATTGAAGAAAGAAATTCATGACAGTGGTATGGGATTTCTTGAATTACCATTAGAGTCTCTTCCAACGGGTGGTATTTTCTATCCAGAAGGAACACGAATTTTTGTACGTGCAGCATCAGGTGGTGATATTAGACACTGGTCTATGACAGATGAAACAGATGTAAGTGCAATTGATGATGCATTAAGTTATATCATTGAACGTTGTATGAAGATTTCATTTCCAACTGGGCAGGCAACATGGAAAGACCTTAAAGAAATTGACAGATTTTATATTATTCTTGCAATTCGTGATTTTACTTTTACAGAAGGAAATAATGAATTGAAGATTAAGATTTCAGAGAATAAAGATATTGCAGTTCATAAGGATGATATTACATTCATTGATATTAGTGATAAGATGATGAGATATTATAATCCAGAAAAGCGTTGTTTTACATTCCCTGTTAAAAATCCACAGGTTGGTTCTATTGATATTTACATGCCATGCGTTGGTGTTACTCAGTGGTTGAAAGATTATATGAGAAAGAAGCAGCAGCGTCAGGAGCAGTTTGACCAGGATTTTATTACAATTGCACCTATGCTTATTCCTGATTATAGAAAGTTGAATGATTCAAGTTATGCATCTATTCTTCGTGATACTATGAATTGGGGACCTTATGAATGGTCACTTGTTTCAAAAGTTAAGAGTATTCTTCAGGAAGCTATTACTCCAAAATTAATGTATACTGATGAAAGCGGCGCGGAGGCAGAAACACCGCTTAACTTTCAAGGCGGAATCAAAGCGATATTCAACCTCAATTTGGACGAGGAATTCGATTTTTAATTCTTGGAATTATAAATTTTTAAAGAATACAGATATATGGGGATTATATTGGGAATGTACGGATTTCTCAGATATTCACAGATTATTTAAAATTCCATACGATGATTTAATGCATATTGTTTATGTTCTTTCAAAAGAAATGAATCTAAGTTTTCAAGATATTAAAGAAATGTCTTTTTTTGAAATTCTTGATATATTAGATGTTTATAAAGAAAATATGGAAGAGCAAGAAAAACAAAATAAAGAAGAAAATCAGCGTATGGAAAAACAAATGAATAATATGCAAAGTCGTTATAACATGAATGATTTAAAAAATCAAATGAGTAATCCATCAGGTTTAACAAATAGTTATCAACCACCTAATATACCAACCCCAAATTTTAATATACCAAAAATCTAAATAATATAAAGAAAATGAGTAAAGATAAAATCATTGAAGCAGAAGAAGTAAAGTCTTCAAAATTAGATAATACTATTGATCCAGAAATGATTGTCATGGATGATGATTCAGATATGCCAGAACCTGAAACAAAGTCATATGAAAAACTTATTAAATGTACAAATAAGTTCATGCAACTTTTCCATGAAACTGTTGATACACTTCCATATGCAACTATTTTAAAGAATTCAAATAATGATCAGATTAAGCTTATTGATTTGGTTAAATATATTGAACAGAAGTATGATAGAATGCCTATTGAAGAAATGGATAAGATTGTTTCATTTATAGCAAATCTTGACTTCAAACATGCAAGACCTCTTATGGAAATTATTGAAGATCAAAATAAACAAAGTATCCTTTGGGAACCAGTTGATTAATTAAATGAATATTTTTAAACAACTATTTAATAATAAAAAAACTGAATTAGAACAGGAAGAAGAAATAGAAAAAGAAGTTATTGATAATAATATAAGTCTACAAAATAAGACAAATATATGTATTATTAAATATAAAGTAACAGAAGATAATGATATACCAGATATTATACATATCTGTGATTTCCATGTTGATACTCTTCCTAATCAAGATTCTATTATATGGTGTCCAAATGAAACACAAACAAATTTAATTCCATATAAGGTAATTAGATATGATTTCATAGAGGATCCAGAACAAGAAATTAATTCTAAAATTTATATTGTTGTAACAGATGCTAAATTATCTGATATAACAAATGAAAATGTTTATTAACTTATAATAAAAGGAAGATTCTAATATTGTAATATATTTGGAATCTTCCTTTTAATTTTTAAAAATAAAATATAAAATTATGTTTGATAAAGCAGAAAGAAGTTCATTTAAATATTGGTTTGCACACTGGTGTTCATTTAATATGGTTGCATTAAATCAAAAATGCTGGAAATTTAAATATCTGTTTCATGATATGGAAAAACCATTTCTTAAATTAATAGTACCATATAAAACATTACAGAAATTTCATAGATTTCATAATAAACATCATCCAGAATATTATTTTTTACAAATGGGAAAATATCATAAATGTGATAATTATGATTATGAAGCAACTATTATCGATTGGGAATGTTCACACTATACAAAGACTAATTGTCCAAGAAATGCTAAACAAGAAGTTGATGCACAATATGTAATTTATAAAAATAATGAAAGTGAATATGTAAAACAAATTGTTGAAAAATATTCTGATTATTTTAATGAAATTATAGATGAAAATGGTAATTCAAGATATATTATACTGGTTGAAAAATTTTATCAAAATTTATATGAAAAACTGAAGAAAATAGGATTAAATTGATAGAAATTTGATAAAATATTAAGTTTTTATAAAAATATAACTTAATTATGAAATATTCTATTTAGTTATGTTTATAAAGTTATAAGATTCCATAAAAGTTAGTAATTGTCAGTATAAATATAATAAAAAATATATTATTTATGAAATTTATTAAATAGTTTGCAACTGATGAATTAATGAATGAAGCTGCTTTATAGATTCATCATAAAGATGGTGCATTTGTATATCAGTCTTAGACGACTAAATTTATAGATGAAAGACATCCTGGACCTAATTGTTTGATGTTAGGTTCAGTAAATATGGAACCAGTTAAATTGGATGCTTCATCTAGTAAAAAGAAACCTGCTGTTGCAGATATTCTTTATTCAACTTCAGATGGTAAGTTAACACTTGATGCATAGACAAATAATGTGAATAACACTGCAATTGCAATTTGTGTAATTCCCGAGGTTACTGAAAACTTCAAAAATGGTGATGATTCAACGGGTGCTGTTAAAACAGCCAGATTTGTTTCTATAAATTATATGGATTATAAAACACCAGCAAATGGAAATCCACTTCCACAAGATGTGGATATGTATTTTGGAAATGATAGCGTTGATGTAGGTAATGTAAAGGGTGGAACTGAAAAAATTGCATATATAGGAGGTAAATGGAATACACAACAATGTTTATCTAAAGCAACAAATCAGGATTAGAACATATGTGATGGAGTAACAAATAATCCTGATGCAGGTTATTGTGCACCTGCATGTTGTTGTGTTGCATATTCAACACCTGGTACTAAATCCGGTGACTGGTATTTACCAATGCCTGGCGAATTATATCAAATTTATGCAAACAAAACAGTTATAAATGAAAAACGTACAGCTATAAAAGGTAGTGGTTTTAGTGAGGACAACAATTATTGGAGTAGTAGAGAGTACGATAAAGACGATGTGCGCAGTTTCGGTCTCGATGATGGACGCGTCTACAACACCGGTAAGTATGCAGACTACCCTGTCTTAGGTTTCTTAGCTTTAGAAGTATAATATATATTTAAATATAAAAGGTTGAAACATTTTGGAATGTTTCAACCTTTATTTTTTTAAAGTCCAACAGAAAGTGGATATTTAACTGTTGAATATGAATTATAATTTACAATTTTAATATCATCATATTTAAAATCATTAATATCTTTAATTTCTTTATTAAGCACAAGTTGTGCAGGTTCATATTTAAACGGATTTCTCTGAATTTGTTTAATTGCACCGGATAACTGGTTCTTATATATATGACAATCACCAAGTGAACATTTAACTTCATAAGGAACCATATTACAAATCTGTGCAATAAGATGAGTTAATATAGAATAACTCAATAAATCATATGGTAAACCTAAACATGTATCAACAGATCTCTGCATCCACATACAGCTTAAATATTGATGTGGAATTCCTAATTTATCTAATTCTTCATCAGATAATAGTTTATTATCATCTACATTGATATTATATCTTTTATGATATTCTTCATTTCTTTCATAGTTATTCATTTCAGTTACATACCATTGTGATAAGTAATGACAAGGAGGTAATGCCATATCTTTAATTTCTCCGACATTCCATGCAGAAATCATTAAACGTCTGTCATCAGGATTTGTTTTCAATTTATGAATAAGTTCTTTAACCTGATTAATACCATTCCAATTAACCCATTGTTTTCCATATACAGGTCCAAGATCACCAAATATATATGTTTTGCTATTCATATCACCATCTTCAACATAATGAATAATATCCTGTTTAATTACACGGTTAATAAACTGTTCTTTTGTTGTCTTTACATCTTTATCAGATTCAAATTTCTGCAAATAATATCTGTATGCATCATCATCCCATATATGAGTATTATTTTCAACAAGATACTTTATATTTGTATCACCATGTAAAATCCATAACAATTCATGAATACAACCTTTTGAATACACTTTCTTTGTTGTGAGAATAGGTAAACCTTTTCTTAAATCAAATGAAAGCATTTCACCAAAAATAGATAATGTTTCACCTGCACGTGTATGTTTTGTTTTTCCATTTTTAATAATTTTATTCATTAATGACAAATAATCATAATCAGTTGTAACAAATGTACGTTCTCTGTATGAAATAACCGGATTAATATTTGAATTTGGATTATAATCTGTTAAATTTTCACATGTACGATATGTTTGTTCAACAGGAGGAAATTCAAAATAAGTATCAAAATCTTCATCAGATAAACCTGTATTTAAAAAATCAATATATAAAATATCAATAAGATCTTTGTTAATTGCTTCTTTATAAATAGATCCACCACCAATAATGAATGCAGAATCCATTTTAATTTCTTTTGAATAACTGATAGCATCTTCAATAGAATGACATACTATACAACCATCAATTTCAATATCTTTATGTGTAATTACAATATTAATTCTATTCGGTAATGGTTTCCCTATTGATTCATAGGTGGTTCTACCCATAATAACAGAATTATTTCCATCTCCTGTTGTTACATTTTTAAACCATTTCATATCATCTTTATTATTCCAAGGAATTCTGCCGTTTTTACCTATACCATGTGTGTTTTTATCTACAGCAACAATTAAATTTACATTCATATATAAGTTAGCTAAAATTTATTTTTTCTTTATTATTATAAAAGACTTTTCTCATTAAGTTTATTATAAATTACAAAATATGAATATATTTAATTAAATTATAATATGAGTGGTATGGCAATTAAAGGCTCTGTGCCTGTTAGAAATTTTGATGCAGTATATATAGCAAGTATGGTAATAGATAATTTAACACATAATTGTAAAGATACTGACGGAAATATAATGAATTTTAATGCATGCACATTAGGTTCAACAGGGAAGAAAAAAGATGATGAGTATTCAGGCGATATTGATATTGCTGTTGAACTTGAATTCTCTGATAACAATATTAATGCAATAGAAAATTGTATTCGTAATAAGATTTGTCCAGCGTTTTCTAATAATGAACCTCAAATAAAAGTCAGTTCTGGTTTTCATATAATTTCTTTTGGTGTTAAGTGGGTTAGAGATGTTGTTCAAGTAGATTTAATGTTTTCTAATGATATAGAATATTCAAAATTTATGTATCATTCACCAGATTACAGAAATAACGAATCAAACTTCAAAGGTTTATATAGAACAAATTTGTTAATTGATTTAGCAAGTTTTATTCCTACTAATATACCGGATGTATATAATGATGATCATGTATTAACTGATTTCTGGAAATATACATTAACATATGATAAAGGTTTATTTTTACGACATAAAACATATAACGGTAAAAGAGGATTATTGAAGAATCCAGTTACTGTAAAAGAAGATGATAAATTTATTACAAATGATATTAACGAAATTATTAAATTTATATTAGGGGAAACAGCTACATTTACAGATACTAATTCATTTGAAACATTAATCGATTTCGTATTCAGTAAAAATTACAAATATGATAATACTGTAATATTTAATGTATTAAAAGAATACTTAAATGATAAACGACATAAAGATAAAATATTAGACATCATATCTTATATAAATAAAGCTATAGTAAATTGGTTAGATGATTCAAATAAAGAATTATATATTTCCTGTTTAACTGAATCTTTATTAAAAGAAATTATTTTTATTAAAAATTATGTTAAAGATTGAAGACTTACATATAGGAGATAAAGTAAGAACCAATATAAGTGATAAGGATGCATTGATTGTTAAATTAGAAAGCAATGCATATATTAATTATCAGAAAACGGTAAACAAAGAAGAAAATAAGTATAGTAAAGCATTAATACCATTTTTAAATGATGATAATACATATCAAGGTATTATGTATAATAATATAACATTAAAAATTGATGGTCAAGATATGCTAATAGGTACAAATATATCAAATATAATTAGTGTAATTAAAACAGATAATAACCTAAATAAATCTAATAATTCATTAATTAAAAAGTTTTTGTCTTTGTTTGGTAGACATTGATATATTAACAATATATAATAAACATGGTTAAGCTTAGATTTGGAATAAGTTTAAAAAATATTTACACATGTTAGAAATACATAGTGATAAAAATCTCCCTAATGAATATTAATCTATTTTTGATAATAGATTATATTCCACTAAATTGTAATAGAACGTGAATCTATTTTAAATGTAAATTGTAGTGTTACAGCATAAATTGTGATGAGACTTTATAGGAGATACCTACGTTTAAGTACACGAAGTATAGTTAATTTGCAGACTATCACCTAATCATTGAGCATTTGGTATTACAATAAGGAGCGCGCAAACTTAAATATGGTAAAAAAAAGTTCAGACCACAAAATACTTAAAAATGAAAAATGGTTAACAGTAGTGAGAGTAAAAGTCAGTAATCATGAGATAATATCAAAATCAGTAGTCAAATACAGATGAGCTGTTAGTTTACTCAAGTATTGCTTATGTGAATAAGTGTGGTAAGTTATTAAAAACTTTATGGGTTCGATTCCCATCTAAGCTTCTAATTTTTTAATTAATTTTATTATGAAGAAATTTATTTTTATTTTTTTAATGATATTTGGATTTGTAATTTCTTCACATGCACAAATTCAATATTATAAAACAACATCATTTGCAGAAGCAAAGATTTATAACGGTAAATACTATTGGGGTGATTGGCAATCATCTGATATGGTTTTAACAATTAATCTTAATACTGATGTTATAACAATTTATAGTCCAAAAACTCAGATATATAAGGTTTATAAAACAGGTGATGTTTTTACTGATAATAAAGGAGGTAGACAAGTAACATTCTATGTTATTGATCAGGATTATGATAAAGGAACAGTGCGATTACGAATAGAAAGTAATGGAAATTCACAGGTCTACATAGATTTCTTAAATTGCGCATGGTGTTATGACGTTATTAGAACATCTTAATAAATAAGGGATTTAAATATTTGGTATATTTAAATCCCTTATTTTTATATTATTAATTTATCATCATCAACTTTAAATGTTTCTTCAATAGAATTCAATCGGTCAAATATTTTTGTTTTTAGATTATTTAACATTTCTAAATGTCCACTTCTTCTTAATACTTTAAATACAATATTCCCTGTTGCTTGTTCACCATCAATTGGTAATGATTTTTTTCTACCCTATATAATAGAATCATATAAATAATCAACTTTAGACTATAATAATAAAATAGATTTATCACTATTTAATTCATCATATTTTCTGTTATAATATTCTATTTTATTAATATACATAGAAGCAATTTCTTTTATCGCATCTTTATCTAATTTCTTATGTTTATATGCAGGAATTTTTAACCAATGACTATATTTAACAGAATATATACCATTACTTTCATTTTGTTCTGATATATCCTATGCATATAATTCTACGTCATAACCATATATTTTTATATTATTATGCTTATTATTCCATTCACATTTTTTTGCATATAAATAATTTTTTACTAAATCTACATTATCATTTAACTATTTGAAATCTGTAATTATATGTAAATCAATATCAGAATATTTTGACCAATTAAATGATGCAATAGAGCCAACGATAACAATATCTACTGGAATGAAATCTAATTCAGTAGATTCAACAAATTCTTTTGCAATTTTTATTAAGCGTTTTCTTATGTTATCTTTTAATTTTCCATTTTTCCATATTTTAGGATTCAACTCTTTTTTAAAATTAAAAGATTTCAGGTTTATTTGATTTGGATATATTTTATCTATAATAGTATTTACTTCATTAATTTCCATGATTAAGAGAAATATATGTTTTAAATATTTATTTAAAATGAAAATATGGAGACTAGTTTTATTAATCTCCATATTTAATTATTAATTAAAGTAAATTACAATACATACGAATATTTCCAATAAGGTCATCTCCATCTGATGCACATGTTGCAACAGTAAAGAAATTATAATCTCTCATTTTAATTAATTGCTCATTAAGCTGAACATAGAAATATTGATCATCAATAGAAGGAACAAAAACAATCATACCATCGATTTTAAAACATTGTCCTCTATCAGCTAGAGCATTACGATGTTTACGATATGTTTCTTCATGCATGATATAGAATACATCATCATCAGTTAATGTATCAAGTAATTCATCTGCTTCAGAATCCTCAACATTTTCGTTGATCTTTCTCTTTATTGTTTTTGAAACATCTTTCATTATAGCTTCGTATAATGCACGTTTTTTATTTTTATCCATTATAAAATATATGTTTTTTTTTGTTATCAATATATTTATTTATATTTAAGAATATTGTTTTCAAACAATACCTATTTCTTTTAATATAAATTATAGAAAAATAGATTTAAAGTATAATGAGTACATACGTAACAAGAGTTATAGAGGTAAAATTACCATGTGTTAAAGGATATGTATGGAATGAAGAAAGTCTAAATAAGATAGATAAGAAAACATTATTACCATATGATGTTTATAGAGTTAATTCAGATAATGAATATCCATATAGAAAATTTCATATTGCACATGAAATTGATGGTATTCCAGAATATTGGGAGAAAATGAAAACATGCGATTATAAATGGCATTTGGTAAAATATTGGGTATTAAATAATCCTCATTCACATACTGATAAATTTGAAATAATTTCAAATAATAATGGGAAACAGGAAGAAGTAAAAAAGATTTCTGAATATTGTGATAACGGTGGTTCAATCAGAGATGTTTATCTTTCAAGATGGTATGAAGATAAGTATAATATCATTAATCGAGGTATTCCAGAAGATTGTTCTGAAGAAACAAGGAAAGAATTATGTTTAGATGACAATTATATCTATAATAGAACATATGTTTTATTATCAGAGCTCTACTCTATTCATAATAGGGAGATTGAGGATTTCAAGAATAAGATTAAGACAACAATTCTTAATGATCAACTTAAGACTATAGATAAAAAAATAGATAAAATATATAGTAAATTAAATGGTGAAGATACAGAACCAGAAGTTGAATCAGAGCAAGAACCAGAAGTAAATGAAATGTCGGATGACACAGATTATGATACAGAAAGTTATGATTATGAAGAAAACATAGATTCATTATTTGATGAACCGTTTAATGATATTCAAACATTAAATGATGAAATTGTTATTATTCATCGATTAGTAGATGAAATTTATGGTTATATATCATCGGACAATATACGTATAAATTATTATTTTTCATAAAAATATGAGATAGAAAGATACAAAACTTATTATAATAGACGGTATGGATAATACCGGTAAAACTACATTAATTAACCGGATCACATCGGTTTTGTAGGATTAGTTGAATATGAATGTGAATATTATTCATCTTGAAAAACCACCGAAGGAAATAAAGAAAGAAGATATTCCACATTATTCACATATGTATTATACAGATATATTAGTAAAACAACTTAATACATTATATAATTCTGATATGTATGATTACATCATATTAGATAGAGGCTGGATTTCTGAATATGTCTATGGTCCATTATATAGAAATAGAACATATCAAGAAATAACAGAAGACAATATTGTAATGGATTATAAAATTTCTAAAATATTTGGTAAAGAAAACATATTTCTATATGTATTAGTTGGTGATCCAGAATTTTTGTTAGAACATGAAGATAATTTATCATTATCAAATTCAAATAAAGAACTTATTAACAAAGAATGTATTTTATTTCAATAGGCTTTTTGTATGTCTTTATTAACAAATAAGGAACTTATTAATGTAAATAATGGTAAAACAGAATATAAGGAATATCTTCATAATATATTTAATAGTATTATTGAATTTTAATAAAATATGGAGAATAATTATGTATTATTCTCCATATTTTTAATATAGTTTTCAAATATATCTATATACTTATTTAAATCTGTTTTTCCAAATATTTCTAAATAATTTAGATTATTCTATATAGCAGTATTTCGCTTTTCTACGTCTTTTATCGTCCATGTATTTAAAGCATTTTTATAATATTTGTCAGATAATGATTTGGTACGCCATTTATTCATTATTAACTAGTCATTTAAATTATTAATATCAAACGGATGATCGTTATGAGTCCAATGACCTTGAATTTCTATATATAAGTTAATGGACTTTATATAAAAATCACAATAATATGGATATTCTTTAGATTTATACTATGTAATAATATCATCTGATTCATATTTTAATTTTAAATAATTTAAAAAATTATTTTCTAATTTTGATTTTGAAGATATTTGTCTATTATCTTGTGATTTTTTCCATATCTCTTTATTTTTTAATGGATTATCAACTCCGTATTTCTATATATTTGTTTGCTTAATTTTTTCTTTTATAATATTACTTTTAAAAAGATAATCAACTCCATATTTCTGTATATTGGTTTGTTTAATTTTTTCTCTAACTTCTTTATTCTTTAATGGAGAGTCTACACCAAATTTATTAATACATGTTTGCGAAATTTTCTAATAAATTTCACTATTTTCTTTTTTTAACTATTGTAAAGGAAATTCAACTCCATATTTTTTTAAATTTGTATCTTTTATTTTCTATAAAATATGAGGAATATGCATAACATCATATGCTCCATATTTTTTATATAATGATTCACGAACATGCTATTGTATTTTATTAACGTGATCTGCTCGACTTTTTGTACGTTTATCTGTTACACCCTTTAATTGAGACGTATGTTCAACTCCATACTTTTCTAAATTTGATTTTATTTTTATTTCTTTTGTTATTTTTTTACCTAAATCTGAATATTGACATTCTTTACTACAAAATTTTGCATAATGGCCAGAAGTATATTTTACTGGTTTTCCACAAATAATACATACTGGTCGTTTTTTTAAATTATTTTTTAACCGGTAATATATTTCATATACGGGAGTTTCTTTAGACAGATCATCATATACATTATATAATATATGTAATATGTTTAAATCATGAATTTCTAAGTATTTTCTGTTTATACGTTTATTATATTCTCCACTATTATCAGTTAAATATTCTATTAGTTCTTGATTTGACATAAATAAAAAATATATTTTTTATTTATATTTTAGATTTTTTATAAACAATTTTAGATAAATAATATATAAAATATAAATTAGAACGAAACACGATGATTAAATGAGTCAAAGAGTGTTTAGTTCAATTTATAATATTTTAAGATTTATTTATTTTTTAAGTTTAAGTGCACAAAAGATTTAAAGTAATTAAAGTTTTAAAAATTTAACAAAAAGAAAAGAAAAATTAAAGTATTTAAAGTTATGGCTAAAGATTTACTCGATGAATTGTTTAACGCAGCTCCTACAATTTAGGTAGAGCAACAGCAAATTACTGAATGGAAACCAGCAGCAAAGAAGGGTCAGGGACAGGTTTATGATGCAGTAATTCGCTTTATTCCAAATCCAGAAGATCCTTCTAACAAATCTATCGTTTCAAAGAATACAGTATTCCTTAAGAATCCTTTGACAAATGCTCAGATGGAGGTTGATTGTCCATCTACAGTTGGTCAGCCTGATATTCTTCAGGACACATTCTTTGCACTTCGTAATAGTGATAATCCGGTTCTTAAGGAAAATTCAAAACATTTTTCACGTCGTCAGCGTTATGCATCGCTTATTCAGATTCTTTCATGTAAGGCAGAGCCTCAACTAGTTGGAAAGATTCTTGTTTGGCGTTATGGTATTAAGATCCATGAGAAGATTTATAATGAAATGAATCCACCAATGGGTACACCAAGAAATCCATTTAATATGTTTGTTGGTCGTCCTTTCTATGTAAAGTGTAAGTTGGTATCAAATTTCAATAATTTTGATGATTCTCAGTTTATTGATCTTCAACCACAGGATGGTGCTCTTCGTATTCAGGTTAAGAATGCGCAGGGACAGGAAAATTGGCAAGTTATTACACAGGAAGTTATTGCACAGAATCCTGATGTTAAACCACTTGTTCTTAATTATCTTAAAGAAAATTGTCCTTCACTTGCACCATATGAATATCATGCATGGACATCAGAGACTACTAATTTTGTAAATTCTTGTATTAAGATTTATACAAATCCACAGGCTTCAATGCAAGCAGCAACAGGAATGCAGGCAGCAGCAATGCCAGCAGCAAATCCATATATGCAACCAGCTATGCAGCCACAGGTATCTCCAGCAGCTCCTGCACAACCAGTAATGCCGACATCAATGCCTACTGCACCAGTTACAGGTCTTGAGATGGGTGCAGATGCAACATCAATGAATCAGACAACACCAGGTGGTTTTAATGCCGCTAATATTCCAGGTGTTGGAAATGGTGAACTTGATTCAATTCTTAATGGTGGAGTTCCTGCAGCAGCTCCAACTAATCCTGCATCAAATATGAGTCTTGATGACGTTCTTACAGGAATTATGTAATTTTTAATTTAACATATATTAATAGCATCTAAGATTTAGTATTTTAGATGCTATTATTTTCTAAACAAATTATAAAAATATGAATATAATATATATAAAATATAAAATTAACGTAATTTAATATTATGGCAAAGAAAAAGTAGTCAAGTGAAGATTTTGATGGTGGTATTGGTTCAATAATGTCAATGGTAAGTAGTATAGATAGTGAAGCAGAAATTATTGCAGATTCTGCATATTCTAATATTAAAGAATGGATTCCTACAGGAAATTTAATGCTTAATGCATGTATGGGTGGTTCATTATTTTCTGGTGTGCCAACTGGACGTGTAACAACATTAGTAGGAGAAAGTGGTTGTGCAAAAAGTTATTTAGCTGTTTCTATATGTAGAGAAGCATAGAAAATGGGGTATACTCCAATTGTGTTAGATTCAGAAGGTGCATATGATAGTGAATTTGTAAGACGTCTCGGTGCTGATCCGACAAAATTTATTATTAAACAGGTTAATACAATTACAGAGACATCAAGATTTATTGCGAATCTTTGTAAAAAATTACAAGAACAAGATGAAAAATATGGTCAACATGATAAGATAATTATAGTTCTTGATTCATTAGGAAACTTAACTTCTGAGAAGGAACGCGATGATACATTATCAGGAAATCAAAAACGTGATATGACAAAACAACAGGAAATTAAAGCGATGTTTAGAGTAAATGCTACACCTATTGCAAGATTACAGATTCCATGGGTAGTTGTTTCTCATGTATATGCAAGTATGAATATGTTTAGTCCTGGTAATGTCGTTAGCGGTGGTAGTGGTATCATTTATAATTCCAGTTTGACTATTGAATTATTTAAGTCTAAATTAGTAGATAAAGAAAATGATGAAAAAGCTGCAAAGCAAGCAGGTAAAGTTACAAAAAATGGTATCTTAGTAACAGCAAAGCCTCAGAAAAGTCGTTTTGTTATTACTCGCCCAGTAACTTTTTAGATTCCATTTTTTAAAAAACCGTCACCTTATGTAGGTATAGAGCAATATATGACATGGGATAATTCAGGTGTATGTAGAGGTAGTCTAATATCAGAAAGAGATTATAATAAATTAAGTGATTCTGAAAAAGAAAAAATACATGTTTTTAGTTATGATGGTCAAACACTGTATTGTCAAGAAAAGGATACAGCTCGTGGAATTGTATGCCGCCACTTAGGTAGACAAGTTAATTTTATCGAATTCTTTTCAGATACTGTATTTACACCAGAATTTTTAAAAGAGCTAGATGAAAATGTTATAAAACCGGCATTTCAATTACCAGATCAAAATTCATTTGATGATATTAAAGATATTGAAAATTCATTAGGTACAACTAATGATGAGAATGATGAAAATGATCCTATTGCAGATGCAACAATAAAATAAAAATAAAAGATAAGAGCTAGATATAAAATATCTAGCTCTTATCTTTTATGTAAAAATAAATATGAAAATCCCTTATTTTAACAGAGTAAACAGATAAATATATAAATGAATATAATTAAATATATGAATAATATAACAGATGAATATATTTTAAAATTTTTTAAATGTAATGGAAAATATGTATCTAGACGTTTTAATAAAAATTACATAAATAGAGAAAACAAAAATGTATATGATTATTTAATTAATAGATTTAATGATATAGATGAAAATACAACATTAAAAGAAATAGTTTATCGTATAGAACACCATATAGAAATAATACCAAAATGTCCTATATGTGGAAACAGAATACCATATACTTCTAAATATGGTACATATTGTTCAAAAAAATGTTAGAAATCACCAGAAGGCTATAAATTTTGGAATAATAAAGCCAAAGAAACAATGTTAAAACGTTATGGTGTAAAGAATACATTAGAATCAAAGGAATTTAGAGACAAGATTAAAAATAATATGATAGAAAAATATGGGGTAGATAATTGTTTTAAATTAGAATCAGTTAAATAGAAAATACGATAGACTAATTTAGAAAAATATGGAAATGAATGTGCATAGAAATCTGATAAAGTGCGTAATAAAATAAGAGATACATTTAATGAAAAATATTATAGTGGAACAGAAGAAGCAAATAAATTAAAAGAAATAAAAATGCAAAAATCTAAAGATACTATGATGAAACATTATGGTGTTGAACATGCATTATAGAATAAAGATATAATGAATTATGTAAAAGAAAAAAATATTTAGAATTTTGGTTATGCATCACCATTATAGAATAAAGAAATACGAGAAAAATGTTATGAAACAATGTTAGAAAAATATGGTGTTAAATTCGCTTTATAGTCAGATATTATAAAAGAACAAAGTAAGCAAACATGTTTAGAAAAATATGGTACTGAATATGTATTATAGAATGATGAGATAAAAAATAAAATTAAAAATACAAATTTAGAAAAATATGGTGTGACTTCACCTATATAGAATGATGGGATAAAAAATAAAATTAAAAATACAAATTTAGAAAAATATGGTGTTGATAATATTGGTAAATCTGACGAAATAAAATAGAAAATACGAGAAACAAATATAGAACGATATGGTTGTGAATATCCATAGTAGAATGAACAAATAAAAAAGAAAATGAAAGATTCATACTATGAAAAATATTTATCAGGTACACCAGAAGCAAATGAAAATTGGAATAAAGTTTTAAAGAAAAAAGAGCAAACATATATAGAGAAATATGGTTCTGTTAAAAACTATTATCAAGTAACATATGATAAAATTACATAGAGTTTATAGAAAAATAAAAATAATGGAATGACAAAATCAGAATATCAAACATATGAATATTTATTGACATTATTTAATAAAGATGATATTTAGTTTAATGTAAATGTAGATGAACGTTATCCGTTTCATGTAGATTTCTATATACATTCATTAGATTTATTTATAGAAATAAATGCATATTGGACGCATGGTAAGCATCTTTTTAACGAAAATAATGAAGATGATATATAGTTATTAAATATTTGGAAATAGAATGCAGAAACATCAAAGCAATATGAAGCAGCTATAAATGTATGGACTGTAGTTGATCCATTAAAATTTAAAACAGCTAAAGATAATAATTTGAATTATTTACCGATATGGAGTAATAAGATAGATGTTATCAAATAGGTAATAGATACATATTTGAATATTTAATAAATATATTAAATGTAATTATTATGTTATAATGAAATATTTGCAAAAACTTGATGGTTTAGAAGGGAAAGTTATTCATAAAAATTCAGTAATTTATTATACAGGGGAAGAAGTAACTGTATTAGATACATTATCATCTATTGGTATTATAACAGAATAGAAGAAACCTATGACTTATAATAGGGATGAGATAAAATAGATATATCAATATTTTTGTATAATTGGTGCAATTATGAGTAAAAATGATAAAGGTATGTATACAATATGGAATACAAATGAAAATGAATAGAATTACTGGGATCCGAAATCAGATGTTATAACAGATATATCTGATTAGTATGGAGAAGTTTTAGGTATTTGCGTAGGTAAAGGATTATGGGCATCACCATATTGGTCAGGACTTAAAAATGAATATAGTTGGGCGTTTTTAAATACTAATTTATTTAATACATATCATGCAGAAAATATATATGGTAATGGATGGGATGGTACAGAACATATGTTTACAAAGCATACAAATGAATTATCAGTAGGTAAAAATCAAACTATATGGTAGAAGTTATTAAATGAAAGTACAGATGATTATTATTTGTATATACCTTCTAAATTTGAAATATTAAGAATATTAGAAGATTTATGTGATAAACAACATAATCCAGAATAGACAGGCGGTATTTCTGCACATACATTTAGTAAGAATCTTGGAAAATTATTTAATATATAGAGTACAAAATTATATAGTACATCATCATAGTATGCAAGTACTTCGGAGTATGTTAAGTATATATATTGTGCAGATCTTTCTAATATATCATTTAAATCAACTACAAAAAATACAAGATTATTATCTATTGCATTAATACATTTTAAATAATAATATAATGATTAAATTAAGGGAAATAACATTTTTGTAAGTGTTATTTCCCTTAATTTTTATATAAACTTTATATATTATTTTTACTATAAATTAATGATAAATTATATATAAAATTAATATGAAGAATATTAAAGAATTAATTGAAAATATTAATAATTAGATAAAGACAGAATATAAAGGTTGTGTATCTGTTTCAAAATTATGTAATGATTATATTAAAGTAAAGTTTGATGATGTAGCTCAAGCAGAAGTATGTTCAAAGAAAGGTTTGAATGATCCTAATTATAAATATGCAGGTATGACTGCAAATCAGATCCTTGAACAATGGCACGCAAAATCGTCAGAGTCAAAAAGATATGGTTCTTTATTGGATGATTATGCCGGTATGAATCTTAATAAAGAAACAGAAAAATTAGAATTATGGAAGTTAGATAACGGTTATGATTATGATGATAGATTAAAATCAATCTGTAAAGGATTTGATGATTTCTATAATTTTATATTAACTAAAACAAATTATAAGTATGTAGCGCGAGAATTACCATTATATTGTAAAACGCCAAAAGATGGTCATATTAATGGACGTTTTGATTGTTTATTTTATGATGAGAATACAGATGCTTATATTATAATAGATTGGAAGACAACAGATGATATAACAACATCATCAAGATATGGTAAGAAATTACAAGGACCTGCATATATGTTAGATGAGTGTGATATGAATACATATACAATTCAATTACATGTTTATAAGAAAGCATTGGTAGAAACATATGGTTTATCTTCATATGATAAGATAAGTGTATATGTATGTAATTTACTTAGACAACCGAATGAACAAGGATTAAATTTTAAATTGTTTAAACAAAATTTTGATTTTGATGTAAATAGATTAAATACATTTATTGATTTTGGAAATCAAAAATATAAATTAATGAAAACATTATCAGAAAAATGCGACAATCAGAAAAAATAAAATATATGTTAACATCGCCGTTAACTGAAGATGAATTGAAGAATGTAATTAATTATTCATTTTCGAATAGACCAATTGATATAAATTTATGGTCAGAACTGTTAGATAAGTTGGATTTAACAGATGAAGATATAACAACGGATTTCCATGATAAAATTAAAAATCTTGTATATGATGCTTTTATTATTAAACGTATTGATTATGATGAGGTTTCATATAATCTCTCGTTATTAAGATCAAAAAAGTATATAGAGAAGTATACAAAAGATAGAAATATATCTGATTTGATTAAGGGATGGTTATTATATACATCTACTGATAAAAGTTATTTTTATCCTAATGCATGGAAAGAACCTGAGCAGAATAGAATATTAGAGTTTTTTAATATTACATCGAATCAAAAAACATATAGAAATGATGATTTAACATTAATGTTTTGTGTTTATGTAGTTTCTAATGAGTATAAAAGGAAAATATCTGATTATGCGCGTTTTGAACCAAGTGCAAAATTATTAGCAACTAAGTTAATGGAATTAAAAGGAATATTTGATATAGTTGAAAATTATTTAATAAAATTAACATCTAATTTATATTGCACATTAATATCACACACTACTTATGATTTAATTGAAGAAACAAATCAAAAGATATATTATTACATATATGATGTAACAAATGGTTCAGTAACTACAAAATTAAAAGCAGATATAGAATGTAATAAAATATTATTATCATTTGATTATGATGTAAAACAAAATTATATTATTCAAAATACAGGATTTGATTTTATATTTGAACTATTAAATTATGATATTCTATATTTTAATACTTATGGAACATTTTTTAATTGTTTATACGCATAAAATAAATAATAAAAGTTATTTTATTAATTAGAAATTATGATAATAAAATCATTATATGAATCATTATTAAATTGTATAAATGAAGCAAGAGTTTCAAGAACAATAGACAAAAAATTATGGTTAAGTATTGCATCTACATGTTCAAGAAATAAGGCGACAGAAGCAGAAAATGTTAAACCAAGAGCATCATAGTCTAAAGAAGAATTATTACCAAGATATGTTGCAGCACTTCTCATAATGAAAAAACAATGTCCGGAATCTGAATAGGATATTGATGATATTAAAACATTTAAATTAGTAGGTAAGCGTCTTTTATAGTTAGGATGTACAATAGATGAAATCAAACAAGAATATATAAATAATGGTGGTAAATTGGTAACAAATACCATTAATGTTCAACCAAAGTAGGTAGAATAGAAATTAAATACAGAAGTTAAATAGGATACATAGGTAAAAGTTGATAATACTGAATAGAAAAAAGTTATTAAACAACCAACAATAGTATAGAAGAAATTACCTGATGGCATAAAGTCATATGAAGATACATTAAAGTTTGTAAAACGCGGTTATGATAGTTTATCTGAAGTGTGTGAATGTATTTATAATATATTAGATAAAACATATTATACTATATAGAAATCATTTTATAAAATAGAAGAACCTACATATAAATTATATTTTAGAACTGTAACAACTGATGAAGATTAGAAAATATATTTCAATGATAAACATTGTATATATATATCATGGGTGAAAACATAGAAAAAACGTGTATATGAAGGAACATTCTGTATTTTAGAAAATAATATGACAATTAATGATGAGCCTATTGGTGATAAGATAGAATTAGATGATAATACATTTATTACATATGAACAATTATATGAATTATGCCAAATTGCATTAGCAAAATTAAGTTATTCATCATAGAGACAATATAATAATCCATTTTTACCTAAAAATAAAGTCATTAATAATACATTAGGTAAATTCGGTAATAAAAAGAGGGACTTCAATGAAGAAATTGATTCTTATGAGATGGAAAAAATAATGCCAAAGGTTATAAGGAAATATCCGACAATTAAAAAATGTTTAACATGTTTGGAAATATTATTATATAAGAATAAATTAGGTAATAAGAATAATGATATGTCATTCGAATTAAATGAACCTATATATGAAGGTAAATTTTTTAATAGTAATAAAAAATTTTATATTACTGGTTATGATTATGATCCATATCCAAAAATTCATGTTGAATATATAAATTCAGAAAGTAAAACAACAGATGGATATATATCATCATATTCATGCGGACAACATCAAGTGCCAGCATCATTTATTGGTTCTTATAATATGTTAGATGACGGTGATTTACGTATAGATATGAAAGAAATTCAAAATATATTATGGAGTTTAATTTCAGCTATATTATATTATAATAATAATTATGATAATTTTATACAATAATATTAAAGGTTAGAGATATTACTTCTCTAACCTTTAATAGTTTATATACCTACATAAACTAATTGATTTTTCTTATATGAATTTTTTGTATGGTTTACACTTATATGAATCCATTTAGGACCTATATTCTTCTTTCCATATTCCCATATTATTTGCCTACATGATATTTTACCTTTATTTTTTAAAGATATAATAGTATCATAAAGTTTTTTATTATCTTCATATGTATTTGAAGATGTATGTATATCAGCTGCAGCTCCAAATAAATGATCTGAATTACTTGCACCTCCTACTTTCTTATTTAATTGAATGCATCTAAATCCAGAACTAATTATAATAGGTTTGCCAAATGCATCTCTTATTGGTTGTAATATTTTAGTAGTAAGATTTGTTAAGTTTTTCAATTCTAATGAATTTGGTGAATTTTTAATTCCACATTCATTTGCTGTATCTGATTTTATGAGTTCTTCTAAAGAAAAGTTTTTACTTAGTTTCATAATATAATAACGTATTTAATTTTTATTTTTCTATATCTTTAAGTTTCCAACACCAACATCCATGATCATTTGCATATGTATGTCCAAAAAAACCAGATTTACATTCATTCCAATTTTCATTTGGATTATAGTGAATACAATTTTTACAAAAACGTTGTGTATAATTATTATTTTCCATTTTATTTAAGTTCTTTTTTTATATTTATTTTTTTATTTCAAAACTTATGTGTATCTTTGTATTGTTAATGAAACAAATAATATTAATTAAAAATAGAAATATGAAAGAGATTAGTTCAAACGCAGTGCATAATTTTACAGTTCGTCTTCGTGCTGTATCTGAGTTTATTGATAGTATGTCAGTTTCAGATGTACGAAAGGTGATGAGTACACAGTTTATTCTCCCACTTGGTACAAATAATAATGTATTGAAAAAATCATATTCATATAATAATGATAAAGATGAAATCAATTTCAAAATTTGGTTTTTAAATACTGTTAAGCAAGTATGTCCGTCTTATATGCATCTAACTTTCGAAAATGCAATGAAAATAACTTGGAGTATGTTATTTCAGGCATGTAGAATTATTTACTAATCATTTAAAAATATTTAACTATGGATTTTAAAAATAAGAAACTTCGTATTGTAAAGAAGGAAAAGGATGGTATTACTATTAAGGAAAATGGTACATCCGTAAAGTTTTCATGGGATGAATTTAATGCTGGATATAATATTGTAGATAATGTTTATGCAGTAATGAATGATAAAATGGTTGAACAAATGACTCAGCTTGATGAACTTATTGATACAGCAACAACTGCATATTTCATTATGCAAAATTCTGTTCCAGATATTAAGCAGTTGAGTTATGCAGCAGTTCTTTCAGAAACTATTGAAAAAATTCAGAAGTTGTTGAATTGTACAGGACTTGATGCAATGAAATTGGTTAAAAATCGTATTAATGCAATTAATAATATGTTTGGTTCTGATAAGAAATCACATTCTCGTGATTATTATAAGAAGCAACGTAATGAGATGAATAAGGATAAATTCTCAAAACGTGTAGAAACACCTGTTAATTCAACTTCATGTGTTATGTCAGATAATCCTGCATTGATGAAGCTCAAAGAATCGATGTGTTCATAATATATTTTTAAATTGTTAAATAATGGGAGATTGAAATTAACTATATTTTAATCTCCCTATTATTTTGTTTAGTAATTATTAATATTTTTATTATAAACAAAATAGTTTATATAGAGTATATAATATAAATTTGATTTAAAAATTGATTTTATGGTAAAGAATTATAATGAAAATGCTTTTAATGAGCTTGTAAATACAATTAATAAACATATCGATGGTGATAGTTCAGCATTACCTGTTTTAGTTGATATGATTACAGAAGTAGATAAGAAATATCCTATGTTGAAGAATAAGTTTATTCATGATATGGGCTCATTTATGACACATTGGTTTAATCTTATTAATGATAGTAAATCATGTTCATTGAAACTTCGTGCAAAGATTTTGAATGTTGATTTTGTAACAACATATAGTGATTTTAATAATTTTACTACATATTGTTATGATGTTATTGATCAGGAAATTAATCCGCATACAAATCGTTTATATTCATCAGATTTGCTTAGTTATCTTGCATGTATTATAAAGGCAATTATTCAAACAACTCGTAGACAATTAGGTCTTGATTTAAATAGTAAGAAATATGGCAACACAATTAAAAATGACATCGCAACAGCTTAAGGAAATCAAGACTAATAATTTTACAAATTTTCCAAATGGTGTTGTTCGTTTAATAAAAAGAAATAAACGTGAGTTTCTTGTAGTAGACATTTTTAAATTATGTAATATAAGTGGATGTACAAGAGCTGAATTTTTAGATTTTGTTCTACAATATGAAAAAATAGGTTGGAAGTTTTATACCAGTTTTTCATCATATGTATATTTCAAAAAGAAACGTACATTAATTGAGAAAATTAAAAGTTTTTTTGATTAAAACATAGACAAATCTATTATTTTTTAATATATAATAAAGTTTTTAGATAAAACATTTTTTTATTTTAAATATTTAATGTAATTTTGTAATGGCAAATAAGAAAGAGTTTAAGCCTGAGTATAAGTACGAAACGCTTACAGGCAAGTTTACAGATTATCGTGGAATGGTTCGTGATTTTACAATGGTAGCAGTATCAATTCCAATGAAGTATGATGATGCAGTTGTAACACGTCCAGTTATGGTAGAGGATGAGTATGAGATTCCTGCAAAGAATGTGTTGAATGAAGAGAATGGTCAGATTGAGTATGTACCTGCAAGTACAGAAAAGTTTATTGACGAGGTTGATGAGGTTCTTGCACCTATTACAAAGATGCTTTCTGTTGGTGTTGCTACACGTTGTGTACGTGATACACATGATGCAGATTTGGGTGTTAGAATTGCATATGGTAAGGCTTTGAAACTTTTGGATCATTCATTGTATGTTTCACATCCTGGTATGATTAATACTAAGATGGTTAAGGCATTGCTTGAGCAGGAGGCAGAACATTTTAAGAAGGACCCAGGTTCATATCTTGCAGGCTATAATGAGGCAAAGGCACGTTATGCAAAGGATGGTAAGATTGCAGAGGTTGAGATGACTGAAACAGAGATTGAGGATGCATCAAAGAAAGAAACTGAAGCAAATGAGAATGCGGTTGCATTTGAACCTGATGCTGCAGCTCCAGTGCATGATTCAGTTATTCATGTAACAAAGAGTCCTACTAATTTTCGTCAGAAGTTTCTAGATGAAGCAAAGAGTGAGTAATAAAATAACATATTAATAATTTCACGATAGTCATAGGTGATAGAGTCTTTCTATTGCTTATGACTATTTTTGTATATATAAATAATAAACTAAATAAATGATACGTTATGGATAAAGAAGTTTTAACATTAGTAAACATGCTCAATGATAAGAATGTACATGTGTACAAAGATGAGTATAATAATATAATAGTGGATGGAACTATTATTATATTTGATAAGGAATATGATGAATTTCCTGTGAAGATTCATAAAGTAAATGGATCTATAAATTGGTATGGTCATATTTCAGATGAACCTTATGGATCATTAAAGAGTTTAAAGAATTTCCCTGATATTGTAACAGGAAATGTATATATTTTTAATAATCCAAAATTAACATCATTAGATGGATGTCCAAAAGAAATTTATGGTTCTCTTATATGTGATCATTGTAACATTTCTGATATATCTGGTATTGCTCCTAAAATTAACAATAATTTTATTGCATCAAATAATCCTATTAGTGATATAAGTGTATTAGAAAATATTACAGTTGGCGGTAATATAGAACTTATTGATACTCCATGGGCAAATGCACATAAGAATGATATTAAAAATGCATCTATTATTGCAGAAAAAGATATGCAAGAAACAATATTCGATTAATAAATAAATTAAATTTATTATATTGAATAAATTGTGCATAAGTTTAATGAAGTATTCGATGATGAATTTTATAATATCATAGATGAAAGTTATGATGATACATTATACAACATAATGAAACCTAAATTTGGTGATCTTGTTGTATTTAATTATAGTAATTAGAATTTTGATATTATACCTAAAGATAGATGTGGAAAAGAAGATGATAAAGCAATAGTAGGTATTGTTGTATAGGTTAATAATGATATGACAGTTGATGTATTAATGAAGAATTACCTTACAAGTGAATCTTTATTAATACCATATCGTTATATGGAAAAACCGACTTTTATATCAGCATATTTAAAAGATATGTTTGATAGATATTGTAATAAATATTAGAGAACATCTGTAATAGATTTAACAACATTTAAATATTAGGTACCGTAGATAGCTTTATTAGATTTTGTTAATAAAAATTTAACTACATTAGTTGATGTTATTAAGACTATATGGGGTGAAGAAAGATCTATACAGTTTACTGAAAGATTGTATAAAAGCGGCTTATTTTCTATACATAAAGGTAAGTATTATAGATGGTTACCAGTTATTAATTCAAAAAGAAAAATAGAGAATATATTAGCATTAACAAGAGTTGAATTTTTACCAGTGTTCACATTACAATACAATTAATATAAAATGGAAGAACTTTAGAATAGTATACATAAAAATCTTTTTAATAAGAAACGAGAATATGATATGCGTGGTATTATGATTCCATGTATAGGAGATATATTATATTATGACACAATAGATAAACAGGCAATTATTTAGGAAGTTGGAGATGATAGATTTATAAATTTAAGATTCATTCCTATTGGAATTATTGCAGATATATCAACTAATTGTAAAACATTAAAATTGATAACACCATATTTAATTAAAGTTTCATTTGATATGAATGAAAAAATATCAGAAAAAAATATTATAAAGGAACTTAAATCATTTGTCCATTCATATACGAAATAGTTATTTAATGAAGAACTTGATGATATGAAATTTAATATGGCAACTGCAGATGATTTACAATTATTAATAGATAATTCAGATAAAGTATTAAACGGAATAGAATATTTTAATAATATAAATATTCCAAAAGATAAAGATATACAAGAAATTATATCAAATGATATAATTGTATTTGATAATAAGAAATCTTTGGAATTTACATATAGTTTAAAAGATAATTATAATATTGATAAAACTATAAGTGATATAAGATTAGAAAACAGAAATGATACATGGAATAATATAAAAACATGGAAAGATATAAAAGATTCACAAGTTGAAACATTAGATTGTTATATTATTCCTATTGCGACGATAACATTAGATTAAAATAATAATAGAGATTAACAATTAATTTCATTAAAAATTGTTAATCTCTATTATTATTTTAAACAATATCTATATTTAATTAAATAATATATAGTGTAATTAATTAAAATGAAGTTGTTATGAAAACAAATATAAACATTAAGAATAAGAAAGCATATTTTGATTATTCATTTATAGAAACATTTACGGCAGGTATTATTTTAACAGGAACAGAAATCAAGTCAATACGTGATGGTAAAGCTTCTCTTGTTGATACATTTTGTTATGTAAAAAATAATAATGAAGTATGGATGAACAATTCATATGTTGCTCCTTATGATAAAGGATGGTATATTAAACAGGAAGAACGTCGTCCACGAAAACTTCTTCTTAATAAAAATGAAATTAAACGTCTTGGAAAGGAATCAAAAATTCCCGGTATAACTATTGTACCTATAAGAATGTTTATTAATGATAGAGGTCTTTGTAAGGTAGAAATAGCTTTATGCAAGGGTAAGAAAGAATATGATAAAAGAGAATCTATTAAGGAAAAAGATAATAAGAGAAATCTTGATAGAGTAATGAAAAACTTTAATTAATTTTATATATATAATATATGTAAAATTATATAGTTTAAATTAATATGGAAAAATATAATGTATTCCTTGGAGGAACATGTGCAGAATCAACATGGAGAGAATAGTTAATGCCTATGTTGGATAAGTTTAATATAACATATTTTAATCCTGTTGTTGATGATTGGACTGAAGATTGTTAGGTAATAGAAAACTGGCATAAAGAAAATGATGATTATAATTTGTTTGTAATCACTAAAGAAATGCAAGGTTGTTTTTCTATTGCAGAAGTGGTTGATTTATCAAATAAGAAACCATCATAGACATTATTTTGCGTATTATATGATGGAATGGAAAAGTTTCAGGTTAAGTCATTAAAGGCAACAGTTGAATTAGTGCAGAAAAATGGCGGAATTGTTTTGAATAATTTGGAAGAAATTGCAGATTATCTTAATGGAAAGATTAATGAAATAACAAATGATGATATGTTTGAATACAAAAATATCTTTGAAATAAAACCAGATAGTAAAGAACAGAATATTCCATCTAATTTTTACTACGTTCCTAAAATATTTCTTGCAGGAACTATTGATATGGGAAATTCAGTTGATTGGCAAACATACCTTTGTAAAGTATTAGATGAATATAATAAGAAATGCGTAATATTTAATCCTCGTAGAAATACATGGCCTGATAATAATTCAGATGAATTTTCATATCAAGTTAATTGGGAATTAGATCATTTGGAAGAATCTGATATTATTGTAATGAATATATTAGGTACAAGTAAATCACCTATTACCTTAATGGAATTAGGATTATTCGCGAGAACTAAAAAGCTTGTTGTTATTTGTGAAAAAGATTTTTATAGATATGGTAATGTGGAAATTACATGTGATCGTTATTCAGTACCATTATATAATAATTTAGAAGAATACCTTACTAACAACATTAAGTAAATAATATAAAAAATAAACTATTATGAAAACTAATTTTAAATAGATATTAAAAAATACATGGTTGTGTATTAAATATCCATTCTTATATCCTCGTAATAGATTTACAGATGAACATTATACAAATAGACTAATATTAAATAAAATACATGAATTAAGAACATTCGGTATATTATCAATTCCTTTAAATATAATGGAAAATGATAAATTTACTGAGGAATGTAAGAAAGTATTAGATATTAAGGATAATAAAGAGCGGAAATTAACACCTATATTTGAATATCAGGAAACTACAATTATTCTTAGACATCATAATATTCCAAACTGTTCTATAGAGATTGAAGTTAGAAATAAAGCAAATAATAAGATAATTTCAAATACTGTATATAATCTAGATAAGTATCATATAGTAAATAATGCTTTATTTTATATAACTAAATATAAGACATTAGGTGGTGAAATTATTAAACCATATATTTATGTTTCTGTTAAAACAGTAGATGATATAGAAAATGATAATGTAAAGTATAAACTTAATAATATATCTGTAAATCTTACAAAATTTGCTCATACGAAAATATATTTGTTACGTAAACTAAATACATTTTTAGGAATATTTCATATATTGCCGACTTATACAGAATTAGATGCAATGGAAACTGGCTGGCGTATAAAGTTTGGCGAAGATATATGTAGAGAAATAAAAACAGCTTTATTACATGAATATACAAAAGATATTCATAAGTATTCTATAAAATATTTAATAGCATATATTAAAGGTATTAAGTTATTATTTAATTATAGAATACTACAGATCAAGGAAAAATTTGCTGGTTTGAGATGGTATTCAGAAGGTGATACGCAAGAAATATTTAATATAATAAACAAATATGAAGATATTTCATATAAGACTTGCATTGTTTGTGGTAAAGATGCAAAGTATATGACACGAGGATGGATATGTCCATATTGTGAAGAGCATGTACCTGATAAAGATAATGCTTCATTAATAAATGAAATAGAAAATGAATTACCTTAATTATTAAGAATAATATGAATAAAATATTAAAGTTATCGAAAAATGAGTATTATGAAGTACTCGATAATGACGGAAAGATTTGTGATTATTGTAGTTTTTGTGGTAATCTTGGAAATTGTTGGTTAGCTTGTAATGGGTATCATTGTGATATAGATAATAAAAAATTTATTTATAGCCGTATTTTTAATCCATATAATAGATTCTATACAGACACATTACTAAAAAATATATTATCTATTATTGAAGATACTAAAGTAAATGATTTTATATCAGAAGAAGAAAGAGATATGTTTATTTATGTTATCACATCATATATCAATTCTGATGACAAAACATCATTGTTAAAAGATGGTAGATTTCTCTGTAACAAGACATTTTCTTTACGCCTATATAATTTTCTATCTGGAATAAAATCGGACGATACAGACGAAATAAACAAGCTTAATGAATGTATTTCATTTGCAAAGGATATGTTAGTTTTCCAATTGAAAACATGTACTAATGAAGATGAAATAAAATATTTTAAACTTAATGGTTTTATTGATGATAATAATAATTTGATTTTACCATGGATGAAGTAATGAATGCATTGAGACTGAAGGATAATCATTCAGTTAAAGTAAAGAAAGTTTCAAAACTTAAATGGGAAGATTGTGAAACGAATGAAGTATATTATATTCATATAGATATAGAATTACTTTATTAAAAAATGAAATATTTATAAAAAATAATTATTAAAAACTTAAACTTTTGATGTTTTTAATAATAAATAATATAATCAATAACGTAATTTAAAATTTATTTTTAACTATCGGGTCCAGTCTGTTTGTGAAAATCGGTTGGACCACATTTTATTTAATAATGTATTGAAAATAAGTTTTAAATTATTTTTTTAATCCAAAAATAATATGTATCTTTGTATTGTTAATTTAGTAATAAACAATTAAAAATATAAAGATATGGTACAGAAATCATCTAAAGAAAGACAGCATGAATTTGATGTTGCATATATGAATATGGCTATTGCTATGAGTAATTTGTCATATGCTATTAAGAAACAGGTAGGTTGTATTGTTGTTTCAAAGGATGATCAGGTTATTTCACAGGGCTTTAATGGTATGCCTATTGGTATGCCGAATATTTGTGAAGAAATCTATAATATTAATACAGGTGAACATACAACACTTGAAACTGCTGAATCTTATCATGATAAGAAAAAACAGGAAGAGATTCTTGTGCAGTATCGTAATATCAATAAAGGTATGATGCCTGGTTTTAGACTTATTACAAAAGATATTACATTGCATGCAGAAAGTAATGCAATTACAAAACTTGCAAAATATAATTCATCTGCAAAAGGTGGAACTGTATATGTAACATTATCTCCATGTATTCATTGTGCAAAACTTTTGGTACAGTCTGAAGTATCACGTGTTGTTTATTTAAATAACTATAAAAGTGATGCTGGTATCAAACTTCTTGAAGAGTGTGGTATTATTGTAGATAAGTTAAATATGGATTAAATGAATATTTTATATGGATATTAACGAATTATATAGATGGAGATTCTGTTTATTTGTAAATGATAAATTACATAATCGATTTGATTCTCTTGATTTTATATACTCAAATAATCTGGATGACCTTAAAAATAGTTATCCAGATTATTTTAATGAATATAAATTAGATGGATTATTATCACCTGAATGTTATGCAGGTGATAAAGAGCTATCATTAATAAGTCATAATTATAATGTGAATTATAAAGATATTCCAGTTTATTATGTGGTATTAGAAAGAAATTCAGAATCAGAATATAAAGATAATAAGATTATTGTAGATAGAGGTATTGCATATAAATCTAGACATTATGCAGCAGGTATGCAAAGAAGTTTATATAATAATTTTAGAACATATTGGCGCTGTATATCTGATGATAAAGATGTAAAACCATATCAGTGTTGCTTAATTCATAAATCTATATATGAATGGGAACCAAAAATATGTGCAGGTAGAACAGAATCAACATATAAAATATATGATCATGATTATAGTGTAGAACATTGTACAGAATTTGAACCAAATAGAAATTATGGTGAATTTTTTAAAAATCGAATTATGGTAATGTCTACAGAAAAGAAACTATTGGATGATTATATTGCTTTTTATACAGGTGATCGTATTCATAAATTAGAATCATTAATAGAGAAAATAAAGATTACTATAAAGAAAATTAAAAAAAATTAATATTTTTTGAAAAAAGTTCTCAAAAATGAAGACTTTTGAAAAAAATTTAGATATATATAATAAAGAAAATAATTTTAAAAGATAAAAAACTATGAGACAATTTAATAACATATATAAAAATAACGTGGATATTTATGCCGATTCATTTAATTGGTATGAACAAGTACGTTGTGCATGTATGTTAAGAGATATTGTGAATAGTTAATACGTTGAATAGTGTAATATAAATAACGATTAATATATTAAAATCTTGAAACATTCTGCATAATCAGAGAGTTTCAAGATTTTTTCATTTATTATATACATAATACACAGATGTGCGAGTGGTTGATGCAGTTGGTCTCCAAAACCAATAACGGATTTAACAGTCTGTTCGAGGGTTCGAATCCTTCTCTGTGTGCAAATTAAAAGAATACAAACAAATTTTATAAGAATAAAGTTATGACAAATTTAATACGACATATACATAAGCATCGAATATTATAATTGTTGATCTTATATACATTATTATATATAGGATTAACAATAGAAATTATGTTCCTATATGTTTAATGATATAATGTTGTATTATATTTAGGAACATCCCATATTGGGGTGTAACTCAACGGTTAGAGTGGAATTCTTATAAAATTCTGGTAGTGGGTTCAACTCCCACCACCCCAACTAAAAAAGAAAATTAATTAAAAATGGAAAACATTGATTTAAAAATTTTAGTTAAAGGTGCAGCAGACCTTGTTTGTATGAATGCTGGAGGAATTGCAGTTTATAATATTACATCAACTGATAATCATGTATATTAGTTTGAAATCGATTTATCAGATAAACATGATGTAGGTGAAACTGCTTCATTCTTACCACATTATGATAGAGCAATAATCCTAATGAGATGGATTAGACGTTCTATTAAAGAAGATACAATTATAAAAATTAAATAAAAATATCAATTTTTTATAGACTTATTTTTTTATTTGAAATATATAATGTATCTTTGTGTTGTTAATAAAATAACAAACATTTAGTTCTTTGACATATTGATAATAAACAAAAAAATATTTCAAAAATTTCAATGAATATTTTTTTAATTCAAAATAAAGATGTATCTTTGTATTGTTAATTAAAAAATATATTGTTCTTTGAAATTTTGATAGACAAATATAAGTATTATTCATATAATAAATGTTTCTGTTACTGAAAAGTTAATCAGATATACTATGAACTTTATTGAAAAGTAACTTCATAAGTATTTTACTTATGTGAGGAAGAAAACAATAATTATATGAATTTATAGAATGATGCTGCCAAAGAAAAATATGATTGAAATATATCAGGCTATATATAAGATTTCTTATATTATACTGCTTGTCCAAAGTGCATCAGGCGATATTATAGAATATTAAAGTCCTTTTAATATTTGCTATTGCTTTCGAAAAGAATATCGCCACGAGCCAAATAGAACAAATATTCGCACAGGCTGGATATGGTTGTATACATGGAACGATAGTAATCGTGGATGCTTATATGACAGCGAGATGTGTGGTTTGCTGACCTTAATGCAAAAGTTGGGAATATAGCTCGAAGGTCGAGCAAGAGACTGTATACAGGAAACAACCTGATTAAATTAAACTACATAATGCTGTTGGGTATCATACTTTATAAAGTTTAATTGGTTCGAATCCAATTTATGTAGCTAATCTCTGGGCGTGGGTTCGATTCCCTCTATTCCCGCAATTTAAAAATATGATTTAGTATGTATAAAGGTTATGACCTTCTATGTTCAGATAGTATCGTCGAGGCGAATATATATTAAATTTCTGAATATATTTTTAAACGTTTTTAATTAAATAGTAACGAAGTTTAACGGTAAGTAGAGAGCTACGTTATGTAGAACTAAACATATTAATGAATAAAAACTTGCGCAATTTTCTTTTATTCATTAGTAAGAAGGGTCCATCATTAACATTTAGCTATGGAGTAAGGGAAGTGCAAATCCACCCTAATTAACTATTTAATTTTTAAATTCATAAAATCGGATTTGTGAATTATTTCATAGTATACCACTTGGGAAAGCAGTATACTA
>OASE01000012.1_pt1 | contig 79380 bp, 62 predicted proteins | sample 1494851 | NCBI WGS metagenome assembly OASE01 (sample SAMEA3360680, study PRJEB22359) | human gut metagenome | biome: ENVO:urban biome; feature: ENVO:human-associated habitat; material: ENVO:feces | place: Bangladesh | collected 2011 | reverse complement strand
CACCCTTGGTAAGGGTGAGGTCCCGAGTTCGATTCTCGGTATCAGCACCAGCGAATTATTTCTAATAAGCCTCTGAATTTCAGAGGTTTTTTTATATCTGTGCACTTCAATTTTTTTTCAACTTTTTTACAGCGTTTGGCTTATTTAAGCCTTTTGTCGTTTTCTGTCTCGTTTTAAACTCCACTGATTCATAAAAATACATAAAAAAGATCGGATTTTTTACTCTGCTTTTTGAGGTTAAAGAGATCTTGTAGATGTTCTATAGATGAAAAAGTGCTCCTCATGAGAGGAGCTTTTGAAGTTATATAATGGAGTGTATTGTTATATTATTGATTGTTCTTCGACAGTAATGCCTTTAGATTCAAAGTCTTTGATAACCTCTTCATCTGGTTCTTCCATATAATCGATTCTTTCAAAATCGCTAAGCTTAATGTCTCCATGGAACTGAAGCTCAAAGAACCTTAATAGAGGGTTCTTACCACCTAATAATTCATCAATGTTGTAGAAGTTATTTTTGTTGATGGTTCCGTCTTTTATCTTATCAGCTATGAACAGATAGTTCTTAATGTTACCAGGGCCGTATGGTGCTGCATCTTTACCTAAGGCTAGATGTGTAGCTACACCAAAGATACAGGTTGCTTTTGGATCGGTGAGCAATGTAGGAATTAGATATGCAAAGCTCATGAAATCTAATGAGGTACCGATTGTCAGAGTGGTTCTGTCAAAGAGGTTATCTTTCTTTAATTTAATGGTAGCATCTCCATACTGATATGTCATGTCATAAGTCATAAGCATATTGATCTTAGGATCTGGAGATGAGAGATAACCAAATCGAGGGTAGTCTGGCTTGGTAAGCTCATTTTGGCTGCATCCAAACATAAACTCAGTACTCTTAATTCTGGCAACAGGTCCACCGCCACTTGCTGTTTTCCCAGCTTGCACAGCGTTTTTGAGGTATCCACACTCTAAGATTAAAGGTAAGACCTTAGTAGGTACCTTGATGTAAAAATCACCTTCAGCGATGATCTGCTTTAAAAAGTCCTCAATAACTAATGCTGATTCTTTAAAGCCTGGTATTTGCATCAAGACTGAGTAGTAGTTGTTCTGATGATTTTTAAAATTTTTAAGGCAAGGAAGTGTCATATTATTCCTATTTCTTATTTTGTTATTTAATTTTAATCAGTATAACAGCCTTAATTAGTACCTGATGATTTGTACTTACAAAATTTGAAATTTCCAAGTAAGTTTGAGGAAATTTTTTTTGAAAAAATGTAGCCCACAGAAGATGAGCTACGAAAAGCATTTATCTAAATGTAAGAGTACTAGTTATTGTGAATTCTTAATGTCCACACGGACTTTATTAGCTCATTTTACAAGAGCATCTTTGATGCTGCTTTTGTGTTCATTGCTTCATATAAAGCATTGTTCATAGGCTCCCAGAGCTTTGACATCTCAGGAATTGAGGACTAAGGGTATTCGCAACGCTGACGGCGATAAGTACTACAAGGATAACTACATGTTCGGTATCCAGGCTGAAGCTTGGTGGTAATCGGTTAGTGTAGAACACTTTATATAAACAAACTTGTTTGATAATCATCTATGGGGAGGCGTAAGCCTCCCTTTTTTATCGTAAGTGAAGTTACTGTTCAAGATAAGGCATGTTATAAGATATGTTCTTTAATAAGAACTACTCTGCTTTTAGAGAGTCAAAAATAAGCGAAAAGCTATTTTGTAAAAAGTCGTTTTTATCATCCTATATGACTTTTTTTTAGGTAATCTTCTTTTGCTGATCCTAACTCGATAAGTCCTGATACCATACCTCATATGGTAAAGATAGTTGGCATGATTTTAAGATCAGAGCTAAATTCTCCTTCTTTAATTCAAAATTCAAAAAACTCATAGACAATAGCGTTAATCTTTTCACCTATTTCAAAAGATTCCTTTTCTTCAGGCAAAAGTTGTCACAATTTTCATCAAATCTAATGGTTTTGTGAACTAATGAGAAGTACAGTGGGTAGAGCTTTTTATATTCATAAAGTGAATTGCAAATACCAAAGTAACGTTCTTTACAGGTGTTATTTTCATGAAGAGCTTTGTAAATAAAATCATAAAGGGTTTGCATACTTTGCAACACTAAGTATGAAGTTAAGATCTCTTTACTTTTAAAATAAACATACAAAATAGCTTTGCTGTAACCTGAATTTTTGGCTATATCGTCCATGCTTGTATGCTCAATTCATTTTTGAAAAAACAGATCTTGAGCAACTAAAGCTATTGCTTTTCTGTGTACACTTTGTGGTTCTTTTTTACGTCTTGCCATGTTGGTGGATCCTTATGGTTATCGCGTGAGTGTAACAGTAGCTTTGTTTACTGTGAAGACTTAAGAAGAGGGTATTTTTAAAGATGAGGTTTAATTTGTGGGGTTTGTAATAGGCATCAACATCTAAAATTTTAAAAGATCAAATTTAATCTGACTTCATAACCATAAAGTCAGATTGTTTAAAGTCATTAGTTTTGTTTCTTATTAAGATTAGCTTTTGCCACACCTAACATGAGTTTTACACGGTTTAGCTGATTTACCTCAGAGGCACCAGCATCACAGTCAATGGAAACTATGTTAGCCTCTTCATAGTTTTGTCGTAATGAGTGCACTACGCCTTTACCTGTGATGTGATTTGGCAGACAACCAAAAGGCTGCAGGCACACAATGTTAGGTACCCCGTTTTCAATAAGTTTTACCATTTCACCAGTTAGGAACCAGCCTTCACCAGCCATATTACCTAAAGACACGAACTTGCCAGCAAGCTTTGCTGTAGTAAAGATGTTCAAAGGTGGAGTAAATCTCTTAGAGTGTTTTAGAGCTTTATAAACATACTTTCTGTAATGCTCAACTAAGCGTATGAAAGTGAGCGCAAAGAACTTGTTTAAGAGCTTGCCTTCTAGAAGGTTATGCTCAATGATAGGATCGCCAGCTAAGTACAAGAAGAAATCTACAAAGTCAGGCATTACAACCTCAGCGCCTTCTTCAAAGAGTTCTTTTTCAAGATAATTGTTAGCTACAGGGTGATATTTTACTAAGATCTCACCCACGATACCTACCTTTGGCTTTTTAATATGGTTAATCTCAATACTCTCAAAGTCTTTGACCATATCAAAGATATTGTCCTTGTACTTACGGTTAGAACTGTTTAAAAGCTCTTCCTTGCAGTTATTAAGCCACTTTTCAAAGTACTTTTTAGTTTCACCTGTATGTACCTCATAAGGTCTTACTCTGTTAGTTAATTTCATTAACAGATCGCCATAGACAGCAGCTTTAATTGCATCTTTGAACATGGCTGTTGGCATCTTGAACTCGTCGGTTTCAAGCCCATAGACAGCAAAAACAGGTACCTGAGGGAAGCCTGCGTATTTTAAAGCTTTACGTAAAACGGCAATATAGTTGGTAGCTCTACATGCACCACAGGTCTGGAAGAGCATGATGGAGGTATTGTCAGGATCGTAAAGACCTGATTTTAAAGCCTCTAACATTTGACCAATAACTACGATTGCTGGGTAGCACATGTCATTGTTGACATAGCGCAAACCTAAATCAATCGATGATTTATCAGGCAGTGCTGGAATTACCACGTTATAACCAAACTTTGCTAAAACAGTTTTGAAAAGCTCAAAATGGATTGGTGCCATTTGAGGTGCCAGAATTGTATGCTTTCTAACACATTCTTTAGTAAAGTGAGGTCTGTCTGTAAACGGTATTGGGGTAAATACAGGTACTGACTTACGAGCTAATGCTGCTAATAATGAACGCAGTCTGATTCTTGCTGCACCCAAGTTTGAGACTTCATCTAACTTAATTAAAGTATAGATACGCTGATGCTCTTCTAAGATCTCTTTTACCTGATCTGTAGTAATAGCATCAAGTCCACAGCCAAATGAGCTTAACTGAATTAGAGTTACGTCTTTATTCTCTACGGCAAACTCAGCTGCATGATAAAGTCTGGCATGATAGCTCCATTGATTGATAAGACCTACTTTATTAACTTTAATCTTTTCGTGGTAGACACTGTCTTCAGAAATCACCGCAAGACCATAGGATTCAATCATATCGGCAATACCATGGTTGATTTCTGGATCAATATGGTATGGACGACCTACTAACATGATAAGGTGGCGATTTTCAGCACGAGCCTTTTGAATTACATTTTGAGCAAACTCTCTTACATCCTGTTTGTAGTGTTCAAGTTCAGCATATGCTGCGCTGCAGGCCTCTTCTACTTCCTTTTTAGTAAGCTTTTCCGCTTTGAACTCTTCAATTAAGCGTTTGCACAGACGCTTTTGATTGTTAATAGGTAAGAAAGGCTGTAAGAAGGTAACATTCTCAGTCTTTAGAATATCCATATTGCCACGAATATTCTCAGCATATGAGGCTACAACAGGGCAGTTGTAGTGATTGTCATTAGGATGAGCTCTGTCCACAAGATTAAATGGCAGGCATGGGTAGAAGATCTTTTTAACGCCTGCTTCAATAAGGCTCATGATATGACCGTGAACTAGCTTTGCCGGATAGCAAAGTGAGTCTGATGGAATAGTAGCAAGTCCTTTAGCGTATATGGCAGCAGATGATTCTTCAGATAAGACAACTCTGTAGCCTAATTTGGTTAATAAGGTAAACCAGAATGGAAAATCCTCGTACATGTTAAGGCAACGTGGAATACCGATAACGCCACGAGGAGCCTTATTCTCATCTAAAGGTTTATAGTCAAAGACTCTTTGATATTTGTAACGATACAGATTGTTGGTGTTTTTGTCTGTACTTGCAACTTTACCGCCAATACCTTTTTCACAGCGGTTACCTGTAAAGTGTCGTGAGTTGTCGGGGAAGATCTGCATGGTGATCATGCAGTTGTTACCACATTTGTGGCATCTGTATGATCTGGTTTTATAGGTAAAGGAATCGAGTTCTTCACGTTTTAGAATAGATGAAACATAAGGTTTTCGATCCTTTTCTTTAAGCGCTGCTGATTCATGCGCTAATATAGCTGCGCCGTAGGCACCCATGTGACCTGAGATATCAGGACGAATTACTTTTTTATTAAGTAAGGTTTCCATGGCTTTTAAAACAGCGTTGTTCAAGAAAGTACCACCTTGAACTACGATGTGATCACCTAGAGATCCCACATCCTTTAACTGCATTACTTTAAAGAGTGCGTTTTTAATTACGGAAATGGAGATACCAGCTGAAATGTCTCCTACTGAGGCGCCATCTTTTTGAGCCTGTTTTACTTTAGAATTCATAAAGACGGTACATCTAGTACCAAGATCAACTGGGGCTTTTGAGTCTACTGCTTTATCAGCAAACTCAGCTGCACTTAAGTTTAAGCCTTTAGCAAAGGTTTCAATAAAAGAACCGCAACCTGCTGAACAGGCTTCATTTAAGGTGATGTTGCCAATAGTGCCGTCTTTTACAAAAAAGCACTTCATATCCTGTCCACCAATATCCATGATAAAGGACACCTCAGGACAGAACTCTTTAGCTGCACGCAAGTGCGCAAAGGTTTCCACCTCGCCAAAGTCAGCATGTAAGGCAGCTTTTATTAAAGACTCGCCATAGCCTGTGGTAGTAACACCTGCAATGTAGCAGTCATGAGGCATATGGTCATAAAGTTCTTTTAATTCATTGACGACTGTGTTTAAAGGTGAACCCTGATTAGAACCATAAATGGTATATAGAAGCTCGTTTTTGTCAGTTACAGCTGCAATTTTTGAGGTAGTAGAGCCTGCATCAATTCCAACATAGACAGGACCATGATAGTTGTCAAAAGAGGTCCTTTTAACAATATCCTCACTGTGTCTTTTTACAAAAGCATCATACTCATCACGAGATGAAAACAGTGGTTCACTGTGATTTTTTGTCTCGGTAACAGCGTTTAGATCTGTTTTAGATAATTCTGTTAACTCTTTTAAGGAGGTTAATTTTGCTTCATCGCAGATAGCAGCACCGATAGCTACAAAGTAGCATGCATCAGGTGTTGCAACAACATCCTCGTCTATTAAATTTAATGTCTTGATAAAACGCTCTTTTAATTCAGACAAGAAAGTTAATGGTCCACCTAGAAAAGCTGTCTTACCTTCAATGGCACGTCCCTGTGCTAGAGTACCTACAGTCTGATTGACGACAGCCTGGAAAATTGAGAGTGCAAGATCCTCTTTTTGAGCACCATCATTGATGAGTGCCTGAATGTCAGTTTTAGCAAAGACACCACAACGAGAAGCAATAGTATAGAGTTTGGAGCCTTTTTTAGCTAAGTCATTAAGACCTTTAGCATCTGTATTTAAAAGGTTTGCCATCTGATCAATGAAAGCACCGGTACCACCAGCGCAGGCTCCATTCATACGCTGCTCTAGTGAACCCTTTAAATAGGTGATCTTTGCGTCCTCACCACCTAACTCAATTGCTGTTTCTGTATCTTTAGCAAGTAAGTTAATGGCACTAGTACAGGAGAGCACTTCCTGCTCAAAAGGCAGGTTTAATCTTGAGGCAACACCCATACCTGATGAGCCTGAGAGTGTAATATAGAAAGGATTATCACCTAAAACAGGAGCTACTTTTTCAAGATTTCTTTTAAAGGCATTGCCTGTTTCAGAAAAGTGTCTTTCGTAATTTTTATAAATAATCTTTGCATTCTCATCAAGCACTACGAACTTGATGGTGGTAGAACCAATATCAATACCAAGTCTTAATGTCGTCATAGCATATGTTCTTGTTATATATGAATACACTGATAGTTATATCGCAATTTAGTTATTTTAGTAAGTGCAATAAGGAGTTTTATGACTGTAAAGCTCTTTGGTTATCAGCGTCATCTCTGTTTAATCTAACATACTGTAATGAGGCTATTTTACTTAACTTTATTAAGGTCACCTTAGAATTTTGCTATAAATTTAGTCAGATGAATAAAATACTCAAAACAGCATGGATAAAGGCATAGAGTAAAACTTATTCTGTATCAATGTGCCTCTCCGCTGTTTTGCATACAAAACCTATCCAAACAGTGTATAATGTGACCTCAATTTAACAGGATATGAAATCCTGTTTTCTTTTTTTAAACTGTCAGAAAGACACGTTTCCTATCTTCGGAGCTAAAAGTGCAACTTAAAGATCTTGCAGATAAAATCATTGATGGATATGAGATTACAAAAGAGGAAGCTTTAGAGCTATATGATGCTCCTCTTGATGAACTCATGGAAAGTGCCAGCAAAATTACTTCACACTTCTTTAAAGAAGCAATTGAGCTATGTTGTATCTCTAATGGTAAGTGTGGCAAGTGTTCTGAAAACTGCAAATTCTGTTCTCAGAGCCGTTATTACAACACCGAAATTCAGCAGTCTGTATTAAAGTCAGTTGACGAGTTCTTTAAGGAAGCTCAGGCAAATGACAAACGCGGTGTGCACCGTTTCTCAATTGTAACTGCAGGTGTAAGACTGTCTAAAGCTGAGCTAAAGACTATTGCACAGGCTTATAAAAAGATCTCCTCAGAACTTAAGATTTCATGCTGCGGTTCTTTAGGTCTATTAGATTATGACGATTTTGTAATGTTAAAAGAATCTGGTCTTAAGCGTTATCACAACAACTTAGAGACTTCACCAAACTTCTTCAAAGAGATCTGCACAACTCATACTATGAAGCAAAAAGAGGATACTATTGCTTTAGCTAAGAAAGCAGGCTTAGAGATTTGCTCTGGATGTATCCTGGGTATGGGCGAGAGTGTAGAGGATAGAGTTGATATTGCTTTAGAGCTGCGTAAGTTACAGGTAGACAGTACTCCAATCAATATCTTAAATCCTATTAAGGGTACACCTTTAGAGAACCGTCCTACAGTTCATCCTAATGAGGTAAGACGTACAATTGCTCTATTCAGACATGTTCTTCCAAAGACTGTTTTAAGATTGGCTGGCGGTAGACTTATCATTCAGAAATACTTTACTGATCTGTACAAATACGGAATCAATGCTGAGATCACAGGTGACATGTTAACTACAGCAGGTCTTACTGTAGCAGATGATATCTCTGCTGCTATCAGTAATCAGAAGATCTTAACTAAGATTGAACCTATTAAATAAAGTTCATTATTTTGATAAGACCATAATCCTTCATATGGTCTTATTTTCATTCTTTCCAACCTTACTATTTAATTCTCTATAATTATTTTTTAGTGATGCAGTGCAAAAAAAAGTGAAATGTTTCTTTTAAATTTAAATAAACTGATATAGTTTTTATATTGTTAGATGTTTATCGCTAACTTATCTTTTGTAGAGACTTATAGAAACGTTGCTTTTATGAATCCTTTGATCAAATTAGCTTTAAAAAGTGAAAAGGCATCACTACTGAAGTTATTTTCTAAAAATGATTTAAATGAAGAAGATGACAGTGGAATGACTCCTTTATTTTATGCAATAAAGCAATGTTCTCCTTCATTCTGCCAATCAATAATAGATTTAGGTTGTGATGTTAATCATGTAAGTAAGCAAGGAATTACATCACTAAAATGTGCCGTAGAACGCGGAAATTCTTGTATCGTTGATATTATTCAAAAGGCAGTTAATGCCCATACAAGCAATGATAAAAACTTTAGTTTTGCACAGACTTCACAAGATGAAAATTCAATAGGCGAAGAAAATCCTATTGCCGATATTGATAACTTTGATGATTTATTTTGTGAAGATGAAAACGATTTAAAGGGGGAGCAAGACCCCACTGTAGTGGAATCGGCAAAATTAAAAACAGAATCCATTTTCACTTTTGATGCTATAGATAATGGAGAAAATTGGGATGATGTAGATATTTCTCTTGAGGAAGATTCTTTTTATCTTTCAATTATAGAAGAGTCTGCAGAAAAAAATTATGTAACAAATCTTATAAAAAAAGTTATAGGACAAGCCCTTTTTTGGGGACATATTACGCATTCTTTAGTAGTCAGCTCATTATCACAATTAACATATCCTAAAAATGTTATTTTTAGTTTGGAAAGAGTATTAGATAGCTATGATTTATTAACAGAAGATCCTTTTCTAGATAGTGAGCCTAAGTATGCAAATGAAACAAATGTAAATGAATTTGTTGATGAAAATAAAATAGAACGCATATTTAATTCTTACATTGAAGAGAGAAAATCAAATCAGTGGAACTCAGCTGGGTGGTTAAACAAACACTATTCGTCCAAAAAAGTTCTTTCAGCTAAAGATACAGATCAATTGATGGATGAGAGAGATCATTATCTTTGGAATTTATTGATTTTATTATCAAAAAATGTCTCAAAAGAAGCAATTTTAAAAACTAACTCTCTTGAAAATGGTGATGATATCTCATTTCAAGAGGACTTATCTTCAAATGTTGAAGAGTTTGATGCAACTTACTCTCTTCTTCAAAGTATTCCTCACATTTTTGATAGACAGTACCTATATAAACTTTTAGATAGTAAGTATCTGTTGCCGGAAAATATAATTTCGATATCTCAAAAGTCAAAAAAGATAATAAAGACGAGTACAGTTTTACAAGAGATCGATTCAATTTGTTCTAATCTAAAAAGGACAATAATTAATATTTTTGAAGGAAATTGGCGTTTAGTTCCTTTTATAACAATACATAAAAATTTAAAAATAGATCTGTTTTATCAAGATCAGTTTGTTTCTGCTGAAATGGGCTTATTAAAAGCTGCTTACAGATTTAAGTTTGGCAAAGGTGCTGTTTTTTCTACATATGCAATGTTTTGGATGAAGGCTCATCTAAGTAGGTTTAATACATTGTCTCTATTGCAGATAAGAACTCCTGTTTATGTCTTTGGAAAGATTGAGAGGGTTAAAGATTCATCGATATATGAATGGATAGAAAAATATTCTTATTGCAAAAATCTCAGACCTATTTTTTCCCCTTATCTAGATTATAAGAATACTATGGGATATTTCGGAAATGACAAAATTCCAATTCAATCAGTCCAAATAAGTATTGACGATAATGAATGGTCAAAAATGGAATTACTTTTAAGTGATTTTATGGAGCCAAGTATAGATGGAGAACAACTTTATATTGAGGAAGACAAAAAACAAAAAATTATAGAATTAGTAAATTCACTGAAAGTTAGAGAAGCTGAAGTAATAAAAAAACGTTTTGGTCTTGAAGATAATGATGAAATGACTTTAGAAGAAATAGGCGAGCAATTTCATGTAACAAGAGAAAGAATTCGTCAAATAGAAGCTAAGGCATTGAGTAAGTTAAAAGAGAAGTTAATAGAAAGTCATGAAAAAAGAATATCTAGCTCCGCCAGCTCCAAGTAGTTTGCTTACATCTTTAAGAAGTATAGGCTATTCGATAGAAACTGCCGTGGCAGATCTTGTAGATAACAGTATTTCCGCAGAAGCTAGCCATATTTGTATAGAATTTGTAAAGAATGAAGATAACTCCTTTGTGTCAATATCAGATGATGGTATCGGAATGACTGAAGAAGAGCTATTTAATGCAATGAAAATTGGATATATGAATCCAAATGCAGATAGAAATATAAATGATCTCGGAAGATTTGGAATGGGGCTAAAAACAGCTTCTTTCTCTCAATGTAAATCTCTAACAGTCATATCAAAATCTAATAATTCTCATGTAAGCTGTATGAGATGGGACTTAGATTATCTTAATGACTCTTCTAATAATGAGTGGGCAATTTTACCAACTCCAAGCAAAAATGCTGAAAATCTGATTTCTTTATTAGAATCAAAAAATCATGGCACAATTGTGATTTGGGATAAATTGGATAGACTTCTACCTTTAGATTCTACAGATCAGAATTTATTAGACATAATAGATAAAGTAGAAAGACATCTTGCAATAACCTTTCAGCGATACATTGATGGTATCTTTGGAGCTAAAAAGGTTGAAATTAAAATAAATAGAAAAAAAATCAAGTCAATAGATCCATTTATGAGCTCCAATAGTTTTACTCAAAATTCTCCAGAAGAACAAATAAAAACAAAATCTGGATATGTAAAAATACAAGAACATATTTTGCCTTTTATTGACAATTTGTCTGACAGAGAAATTCAGTGGATAGGTTGGGATCAAAATATGAATTCTTTGCAAGGCTTTTATATATATAGAAATAACAGACTGCTTGTAGAAGGCAGTTGGCTTGGATTGGGTATCCCCAAAGCATGGACAAAGGAGGAAGCTTATAAATTAGCACGAATCAGTATAGATATAACAAATTCATCAGACTATGATTGGAAAATAGATATCATGAAGTCAAAAGCTAGTGCTCCAATAGGTCGTTTGAGAGAAATCTTAACAGGAATTGGAGCAAGAGCGAGATGTAAATCGAGGCAAGTATTTGCGTATAGAGGTTGCTCACATAGAATAAAATCTGAAAAAGATGATTTTGTTCCAGTGTGGGTTCCATTTAAAGATAGTAAAAACCACACCTTTTATAAGATAAATAAGTCTCATCCTTTGATTGAGACCATCAAAAGCAGAATTAATGACAAAGAACTTTTTAACTCATTGTTAAATTGTATTGAGTCTTCTGTTCCTGTAAGAGAAATTTGGGTTAATTCAGCTTCAGGAGAAGATGCTCCAGTTGTTGCAAATTCAGAAGAATTTTCAAAAGAATTGATTAACAGTTTGGAATTGGTTCTAGGAATTATTATGAAAAATGGCGATATATCTTTGGATGAAGCCATGGAAAAGGTCAAGAATATAGCTCCCTTTAATGATTATCAAGATCTTTTATCAAATTACATAGAAGGAAAGAAAAATGGATAGCGATACTCTTAAAGCTGTTTCATTAATTCAGCAAATTCAAACAGAAAAAAATAATAAAATAACTGTTGAATCAATCAAAGAAACAATAGATTACTTAAAAAAAAGCTCTCTTTTTTCTTATTTGGATAATGTAGATGTATTAAAAGTTTTCGAAGAACTAATAATAAGAAATAAAGAATTTATAGATGTAGCTCAATCATTAGAAAATAAAAAAGAACATAATGAATGGCTTTGTTCAGAAAGAAAAAAAAATTGGAGATATTGGAGAAGATATAAAGAGTCGCTGGAAGAAAATTTAGGTATTAAAGTAACTGATAGTGTGGATGAAAATACAGACAAAATTCTTTCAAATCTTGAAGATCCTGAAATAACTGATTGTGCATGGGATAGAAGAGGTCTTGTAGTAGGGCAGGTTCAATCAGGAAAAACAGCTAATTACACTGGGTTAATTTGCAAAGCAGCGGATGCAGGCTACAAAATTATAATTGTATTAGCTGGTATGACAAACTCTTTAAGAGTACAAACTCAGATACGAATAGAAGAAGGCTTCCTTGGAAGAAATACTGAAGCAAAAGGTGATAATAAACTAATAGGAGTTGGACTAAAAGATAGTTCTTTAAAAACGAATTTCGGAACAACTAGATGTGAAAATGGAGATTTTCAGTCACGAAAAAGGGATAAAAATGGTATTATCCCTGAAAATAATCCCACTATTTTTGTTGTAAAGAAAAACTCTAGAATTCTATCGAATTTGAAAGAGTGGTTTGAATTAAATTTAGCAACGAATTCTAGTTCCAACCAAAATAAAATTACAGATTATCCGCTATTGATGATTGATGATGAGGCTGATAATGCATCTGTTGATACTGGGGGGCAGCCTTATGATGAAAGTGGAAATCCAGATCCTGAGTATGATCCAAAAACAATTAACAAACTGATCAGACAAATTCTGTCAATATTCGCTAACAAGGCTTACGTTGGGTACACAGCAACTCCTTTTGCTAATATTTTTATACACCATAAAGGAAATACAAAAGATGCAGGAGAAGATCTTTTCCCAAAAGATTTTATCCTAAATCTACCGATTCCTAGTGAATATTTTGGACCTGAAAGATTTTTTTTGAGAAACGAAGATAAAACTCATCTTCAGTTAGTTGAAATAATTGATGATGCAGAAAGCTGGTTAAAAAGTAAACATAGAAAAGATGCAAAACCAAAATCATGCGGAAAGTATGTAATACCTAAATCCCTTCAAAACGCAATATACTCGTTTCTTTTGACTACTGCGGTAAGAGCTTTAAGAGGAGATGATAAAAAGCACTCATCAATGCTAATTCATGTAACAAGATTTATTGAAGTTCAGAACGAAGTTTTTAATCAAGTAGATATTTTCTTAAAACATGTTTGTCAAAGATTAGTACGTTATATTGATGATGAGGAAATCGTAGATAACCTTAAATCTATTTGGGAAGATTCTGATTATGGTTATGTTGTGAATACTCAGAATTACAATCTATTTTTCAAGAAAGAAAATAACCTAGGAAAGGAAGTTGACCTATATAAAGTTCCTTCATTTTCAGAAGTTATGGATAAGGTAAGATCTTTAATTTCAGATGTTCATGTTAAATTAATTAATGGCTCTGCAAAGGATGTATTAGATTACGAAAACTACAAAAAAATTGGCTTAAAAGTCATTGCTATCGGAGGAGATAAGCTTGCAAGAGGTTTAACATTAGAAGGGTTATCTGTCAGTTATTTTTTGAGAAGTTCTTCAATGTATGACACTTTAATGCAAATGGGGCGCTGGTTTGGTTATCGTAGAAACTATGAAGATTTATGTAGATTATTTATAACAAAAGATATTAACGATGCGTTTACGCATATTACTGAAGCTCTAAATTCTCTCCGAGATGAATTTGATTTTGCTGTAGACCATGGTTTAACTCCTGAACAATTCGGAATGAGGGTTCTGAAGTATGATGATCTCAGTATCACATCCCCATTAAAGATGAAAAATTCAAAAGAAGTTTCATTTTCATTTTCAGGTCGTTTGGTCCAAACAGTAGTATTTTTTAGAGATCATAATCGGTTGCTATCTAATATTCGAACTGTAGATAATTTGGTTAAAGAATTAGGTAATAATGAAAATAACTCCGTCAGAAGTGAAATAAAAAACTTGGTAAAAGATTGCTTCTACTGGAAAAATGTTTCTTATGAAAAAATCTGCGAGTTTTTGATTAACTATCAGACCACACCAAAGGGCTATCGAGTAAATTCCCAAATATTAGCTAAATATATCAAAAATATGGCTAACAATGGAGAGTTAACTCAATGGAATGTTCTTCTAGACTGTTCGTCATCTACGAATCCTATGGACGTCAAATTAGAACATTTAGCAGGTGTAACGACAGTTAACCATCAGTTGAGTAATAAAAATCAAAACCAAGATCCAAGATATATATCAGTAGGTGTTATTACAAAATCTGAATTAGAATCAATTGATCTAAGTGAAGAAGAATGGCAAGCTGCTCTAAATAAAACAGTTGAAAGGTGGAATAAAGAAAAAAAAGAAGAAACTACCGAACGAGAATGTCCTAAAGCTCCAAAAAGTTCAGACATAAGAGAAATTAGAGGATTGGGATGTAAATCCTTAGGAATAAAAGCTCACCCTGAAAGAGGATTGCTTATTTTAAGTTTCTTAAACCCTAATTTTTTTAACAAAAAGTTAGATGGCGTTGATTATAAAATCCCTATAGCAACTTTTGCTATTAGTTTTCCTCGTACAAATAAAAAAGAATCAACTGTGAAATATCAAGGAAACAGTGTGTATTGGGAGGAACTATATGACTGATAGTGTAATAGAAAATACTTTGAATCAAATATGGACCCTCTATAAAAATGATGAATCTCAAGATCGTGGGTTAGCAGCTATATCAATTGATAGTAATAATCTTTGCGATATAAAAGCTGGTGTTATGTTTCCTTCAAAACAAGAAGCAATTTTAGTAGGCTTTTCTTCTAAAAAAGTAACAAAAAAAGTTACTCTTCCAAAAGGTAAAGGTTTTGAAGTTCTCTTTTTCAATGATAATGAAAACTTACCAGGAGCATGGTTTGTTCTGTTAAGGGAGCCTGCCGGTAACATTGAATTATTTACCAAAATGGCATTAGACATTATAACGGTTCTTAGAAAATCTGCCTATAAGGATGTATCTGAAGTTAATAATGCCTTTATACAGAGAATATTGGCTTGGCAGAGGTTTATGTCCATCAAGCATAATAGTTTGAGTCGAGATCAGATTGTTGGACTTAACGGAGAATTAGAAGTACTTATTCATCTATTACAAGAAATACCAGAGCACAAAAGAGTTATAGATAGTTGGACTGGTCCTGTTCACGGAGTGCAGGATTTTTCTTTTGACAAAACTAAAGCAATAGAAGTTAAATCTTATGTAAGAGGAACTTCGACTCCAAAGATAAATATTGATTCAGAAGATCAACTTGATCCAATTGCTCTAGATTTTTTATTTCTTTGTGTGAACCAGTTTGTTGAATGTAAAGAAGGCAGAAGTCTAAGTGACAGGATAGAATCTGTTAGACAGCTGTTATCAAAAGATTCTGTAGCATTTAGTTCTTTTGATGAAAAGTTGATGAATTTTGGAATTTCAGATGTTAACGAAGATCCTTATTATGACAAAATAAGGCTTGCTCTAGATAAAATGGATTGTTATCACATAAAAACAGGTTTCCCTTCAATAAAAAGGTCAGAAATAAGTTCTGCGATACAGAATGTTAGATACGAAATTAATGTTGATCTTGTTGATGATAGCTTTTTTATTCCATTTGAACAGATTTTAGCCAAGTGTAAGTAGGACTTGAAAATGGATATTAACGATTTTTACAGGCAAATTTATTCAGAAATAAATTCTGAGTATGACGATGCTACTGCAAATAACGCGTATGACTATAAAGAAAATATTTTTACAAGTGTATTTCTGCAACATATGGTTGATTCTGGTATTACATCAAATCCCACACAATGTGAATGTAATGTTACTGTAAAAAACTCTAAAGTGAAGCTTAGCGCATATTCATTAGATGATGATGCAGAAAATTTGGAGCTTTTTACATCTTACTTTATTGATAGTGAATCGCTAGAGTCTATTCCGTTGAGTGAAATAAAAAACATAAGTCATAGGGCATGGAGTTTTTTTCAATATAGCTTGGATGGTACATTACTTTCACGAATAGAACAAAGTTCGCAAGCCTACCAATTAGCTAGTGTGTTACAACATAGTTATACAAATATAGACAGAATTGTCATTTACGTAATAACCAATGGACAATCAAATAAAAACTTCTTTGAAGTTAGAGAGATAAATGGGAAGTCTGTCAAAATAGAAGTATTTGATATAAATAGGTTATATAAAAATGCAGTAGAAGGAAAGACTCGAGAAGAAATTGTTGTTGACTTTGGAAAAACAACTGGAGCTCCTTTACCATGCGTTTATGTACCAGATCGAACAGGAAAAAGTGATAGCTATGATTATGCTCTTACTGTTTTTCCCGGTAAGACTTTATATAGCTTGTATGATAAATATGGTCCAAGGTTATTAGAAGCCAATGTAAGATCCTTTTTGCAATCAAAAGGAAAGGTAAATGCAGGCATAAAAAATACATTAGTTTCAAGACCAGATCGCTTTATGGCTTACAACAATGGTTTGGTTTTAGTGGCAGATGAGATAAATGTCGAAAAAGTTGAAGATGGTTACGCAATACAATGGGTAAAAGGTCTTCAAATTGTAAATGGTGGTCAAACAACAGCATCTATATTTTTTGATAAAAAGAAAAATCCTGACATTGATTTATCATTAGTAAGTGTCCCTGCAAAAATTATTATTGTGAATAAAAATTCAAGTGAGGAGGATACTGAAAATTTAATTTCTTTAGTAGCCCAATATGCTAATAGTCAAAATGTAGTCAGAGCTGCAGATCTGTCTTCAAATAAAAAATTCCACGTAGAATTTGAAAAAATAGTGAATAGCCTATGGTGTGGTGAAGGAGATAGAGATCAATGGTTTTATGAAAGAACTACAGGAAGCTACAATGTAATGTTAAATCGTGAAGCATCTACTAAAGCTCAGTTAAGAAACATAAAAACAAGAATTCCTTTATCAAGAAAAATTACAAAAGTTGATCTTGCAAAATATCTAATGTCATGGGATAAGATGCCTTGCAAAACGGCTTTAGGTCGCCAAAAAAATTACGTTGCATTTATGGAGGAAATTGAAAAATTAGAGCGTGAGCAACAATTTAAACCTGACGAAAAGTGGGTAAAAGAGTCAATTGCAAAGGCTATTATTTTTAAGCAGGCTGACAAAATTGTAAATAGACTAAAAACAACTTCAAAATCAGTAATAACTAACTACTTAGTTGCATATTTATCATTCAGAATAGGAGATAAAATTAGTTTAAAACTAATTTGGAATAAACAAGATATCTCTGATGAGTTGAAAAATTTACTTTTTGATTGGGGACAAAAGGTGAATGAGGTGATAAGTTCAGCAGCAAATTCTAAATCAACTTTAATTACGGAATGGGCAAAAAAAGATGCATGCTGGGAAGATGTTAAACAAATATCAGTAGATCTCCCAAATGCTGAGGAAATTCCTGAGATGAAATCTTTCTTAAAAGAAAATTCTCTACTATAAAATACTACGATTGTTCTTTTCCTTGATCTTTGTCAAAGCGAGGAAAAGGACATTTATCTAAGTGTTTTGATCAAGAATTTCTATAATCTTTTGGGCAATTGCATGTATAACAGGAACGGCAACAGAGTTTCCAAATTGTTTATACGCCTGAGTGTCTGAAACAGGAATTAAAAAATTGTCAGGAAATCCTTGGAGTCTAGCCGCCTCTCGAGGAGTAATTTTTCTTGGATTTTTCCCTTTTTGTTCAATTAAAATTTCACTTCCATCTCTATAGTATCTTGCACTTAATGTGTTTGTATAAGGCGAATTTTCATTGAACAGTCCATATCCAAATCCTTTTCCTGCCAGTTTGTTTGCTTGTTTTCTTCTTTTGTGTCCTTCCCACAGTTTGTCTGAAATAGTGTACTTATCGTCATATCTCTTTAAATCTGATTCTGACTCTAATATCGCTCCTAAATTTACAACTCTATTTTGGGGAGTTGGATAACTGAAGAGATCTGAATTTTTTACTTGCTTTCTATCAAAACAGACAATATATATTCTTTCTCTATTTTGAGGAACACCAAAGTCTTTTGCAGCTAAAACTTTTTCATATACTTGATATCCAAGGTCTGTTAAGGTTTTATAGATAACTTTGTAAGTATTTCCTTTGTCGTGATTTAGCAAATTTTTTACATTTTCTAGCAGTATAGCCTTAGGTTTTTTTATTTTTATTATCTGCGCAATATTAAAGAAAAGTGTTCCTCTAATATCATCAAAACCTTTTTTGAGACCAGCCAGGCTAAAAGGCTGACAAGGAAAACCTCCAACAAGAATATCGTGATTTGGTATATTTTTTTTAATTGAAATTTTGTCTGATAACTCAGTTATATCTCCGAATATGGGGTGTTTGGGATCTTCTCCAAAATTAGCCTTGTATGTCTTTATTGAATACTTGTTGATCTCTGATGTAAAAACTACTTTTACTTTGTTTGTTAATACGAATCCAAGCCTAGTCCCTCCTATTCCAGCAAATAGGTCGATCATGTTATATTTTGCTTTTTCGATGTTTGGATATGGGATTGTTTCAGGGTAATTTAATATCCTTTTAAGTACAATTGATGATGGTTTTGCTTCTCCTTTTTCCCAGTCACGTATACACTTATCTCCATATTTAGGTAGACCAACAGCATCAGACAACTCTTTTGGTGTCATGTTTATACGTAATCTTTTTTCTTTTATTAGAGATCCTATTTCTGTTGAAGACATAATATTCCTAAACTTATGTGATTAAACATTGACATATTATCCTAAAATTAGCTCATAATATGTTCATTTACATGAATAATTTAAATCGTAATTATGGCAGTAAAAATTCTTTACTGGTGATGAAATTACCGATTAAATAATAAGTTAATAAAAATAGTAGTGCTAGGGTGAACAATATCATGACTCTGCAAAACATGAGAGATTTTACTATAGAGAGCGTTGATTATAAATCAATTCCTGAAGTCAGTTTGTCTAAAAGTATAAGAGAAAAATTGAAAAATCTTGAGCTATATTCTCTTAGCATTGGAGAATTTGAGTCTATCGCTGAGATATCTAAAAAGAATGATGAGAGTAGTTTTCTTTTCTTTCCTAATACTTGGTTTTATATTGCAGTGTTGTGTAAGCAATACTCATTGGCTTTGTTTGAATATTTTAACCTGTTTGAAAAAATAAGAAGTAATGGCGTAATTATAGATAACTTTATCAAAGGAGATTTAAGTCAAATAGATAAAAATGTGTTCCTGAAGAAGATTTAGAAGCGATGTCTGATTTTATTAATCATACAGGGGCTTTTGCAGGAAAAAACATTGTTAATGAAGGAAAAAAATAAGACCTTCCAATGATGGTTTTTCTTCCTACATACTGTCAAAACTTCCTATTCAAAACGCTTCTTCATCTTTTTTAGGATATATCATCTACAGTTTATGCAAGCAAAAAGATATTTATAATGAATTAGAAAATGAGTTGAGACCAATAGTTAAACCTGAAACTGACATTTTGCTTTCTTCAATAGTAAGGGATAGAGCTAGAGATATCATTGACAGAGCCTATCAAGTTGATCAATTCAGAAGATTATCAAGAATAATGAAGATAAGTGATGCAAAAATTGGAATAGATACATCAGACCTTGAAAAATACAATAATCAATATCTACTATCAAGTGTTTTTATAACAAAGCAAAGTGCGTTGTATGACAGTCCCGATAGACGAACTTTTACAGATAAAAATTATAATATGGAAATAAAGGGACAAAATATAGAACTTAGGTGTACAACACAGTGGCAAGGTGAAGACGCTACAGCTATAGATACCGAAGGTAAAAATGGTAATTTTATCGCCCCTCTTGTTGATATAATCAATAAGTACTATTCAGATAGTTTTTGTATTATTAAGAAAGATGAAGAATGGTATATATCTACAAAGCTAGATTTTTCATTAGATATTCTTCCTGAATATTTTCAGTCAAATTTTGCTAGAAGGTACATAACATCTTTATTAGCAAAACCTTTTGTCATCATAACTGGTAATAGTGGTACAGGAAAAACTAATATTTCAAAGAAATTTGCTCAGTATTTAGAAGTTAAATTTGAAAACGGAGAAAACAATTGATTATTGGTTCCTGTTGGTGCAGATTGGACTGACAATACTAAATTATTAGGATTTTATAATCCTCTAGCAAATGATGGCAAGGGTAAATATGTTAAGACACAAATTCTATCTCTTATTGAAAGAGCTAATTCTCATCCTACAGTTCCATTTTTCTTAATTCTCGATGAAATGAATTTAAGTCATGTAGAACGTTATTTTGCTGACTTTTTAAGTCATATGGAAACTTGAAATTCCAAAGTATGGAGTAAAGGTTAATCTGTATTATAACCGATCTTTTACTAATAAATCTTTCAACGTTGATTCTTTCCAAGGATCCTATTCTAGTGATTTCAGACCAGATTACACATTAGCAGTCTTCCCTTTATGTTATGTCGGTAAATTTAATGGTGAAGATCAAGCCTGCAAGTTGGGCAATGTTAGTTATATACACTTTGATGCAAAGTATCGTATTAATGATTTAAGCCAATTTTGTGAAGATAGTGGAGTCTTTTCTGATGAAGAGAATAGTTTTTCTAAAAATAAATCGTATAAAAGAGATGATCTCTTAAAAATGCATACTTATAACGATGCAATTAGAATAACTATAGGTAGTTTTGTTTTATATCCAGGAAATTCCCACGGAAAAGATGCAAAGATATTTAAACTATATGATGAAATACTCACCAGAGTAGGTGCTATAGCAGTAAAACCAAGCACACAAAAGCAAAGTCGCACATCTTTGATCGAATGTATTACAGAATTTATCGAAAATTTTCAGCTTAGCTGTTCAAGAAGAAATAGACTAAAATATTATTCTGAAATTGTGTTAAATGAACCAGCATCTCCTAATATTTCTTTTGAGGAGTTCCAATCATTTGGTAATAAGCAAGAAAAACTTGGAGCTGATTTTGTTGCTTTTGCCTTTGTCTCAAATATTCAAAAAAATAGGTACTATCAATTTCTTTCTCAAAATGGTTTGATTAGTAAAGGAAAACAGGCTTTCTATTTTTATAGAGCAATTAAGAACGGAGTTGTATTTACTCATCATAAGGATCTTAGTAGAGCAAAAAAGATGTTTTTTTACTCAATTGAAAATGATGAATTCAAAATTTTACCAATACAAACCTCTATTTTAAGTACAGAGCTATTGTCCAACTCTTCACTGATGTCAAAAATGAATAAAATTGGTTATAAAATGCAAGACTCAGATTTGGATGCTGATTTTTACTACTTATTGCAGCTCGAAATAATAGAGAATTCATTTAACTCAAATGTGAATTTAAATTTACAAATCGATTTTATTGAGCAGAACAGTTATTTACCTTCTGATAGTCCAAGAGTTTTATCTGATATAAAGTAATATGACAGACAGAATCAACTGCTTTTATCTGTCATGTTTTGTAGTTTTAGCTGATTTTATCTAGTCAACAGAAGTATTATCTTCAGCTAAAGTAACCTTTTCCTGTTTTACCTTACCTTCACGTTTAATCTCAAAGTTCATGACTGTATTTGGTTTTGACTTAGAGACTAAATCGATAAGCTCTCTTACATTCTGTACGCTATAACCATCAACTTTGGTGATGAGATCACCAATTTTTAAAATTCCAAAAGCAGGTCCTTCAGGATCGACATAACCGATTCTGACACCGCTCTCTGAATCTAGGGCTGTAGTTTCATCATCAGAAATACCTAAATATCCACGCTCAACTTTACCGTGACGTAAGATCTCATCCATTACTTCACGAACCATCTTTACAGGAATAGCAAAGCCAATACCGTAGGTATTATCGCCACTAAATGAAGCTGTATTGATGCCAATTAGATTTCCTCTGGTATCTACTAAAGCGCCACCAGAGTTACCCTGATTGATAGGTGCATCAGTTTGGATTAAAGCTTGAACGCCCTGACGGATATTCATCTGATCTTTAGATAACAGTCCAGAACCTGAACGCGATACAGCAGAAATAATGCCGTGTGTTACGGTTTGTCCTAGGTTGTTAGGATTGCCAATAGCAAGTGCAATATCGCCAATATTAGGTTCGTTTTTAGCAGGTGTAATTGGAGTTAAAGTTGTATCTTCACTGACAGTTAAAACCGCAATATCAGTTCTTCTGTCACAACCTACAACAAAGGCTTTCATGACCTTGCCATCACGAGTTTGCACAAAGATAGCTTTATTAGGTTCGTTTCCTGATGGCACAACATGGTAATTAGTTACTATGATGCCATGTTTATCCATGATCACACCTGATGCCGATGAGGTGATCGAGTTTGGAGCGGGAGTTGTGTAGTCTTCTTTTAATGTGGCCACATAGATATTTACAACGCTAGGCGCTGCTTTATTTACAGCATATGAATAACCTTCAGTTGAAATACCGCTCGAATAGATAAGATCGCCTAGTTTTTTTCCTGTAGAAGGCTTTATTAAAAGAACTGCGACACCAACAATGACGCCTACAGCTACAGGAATAAGAAAGGGAAGTGACTTTTTACTAATAATCATATAAAGAGTTCGCACATACGTAGAGTTTCTCTAAAAGAATAACCTAAAACTCTTGAAAATGTGTTGATCTTTATATGATTTTACAAAATTATTCTGTGAAGATTAAATCAAAAGCAATGGATCTGACCCCAGTTTCAGATTACTTAATCTTTTTACAAGATATAAAACAGTTTTTACCAGAAAAAGCTATGCCCACGGCATTAACAGAAGTTATGTTCTCATCTTCAAAAATAGCATCTGCATAGTGCTTTTCAAGAATTTGTTCTATAGCTTCATTAGCCTTTTTAGCTCTGCTTTCTTTTTCTTTGCAGACTTTAATTTCAATAACACAAGCTTTGGTGCCACCTAGATTATTAAAGGTAATATCAGCATAACCATCACCTGATTCGTAGTTTGAGTGATACTCACCAAGGCTATCTTTACAGTTAGTAAAGATACCGTTTAAGAAACCGTGATAGTAATTCTCGTGAGGTGCTCTAGTTGCTGTATCTCTTACAGATACAAATGAACGTAATAATGGTCCTAACTTAGCTTGTACAAAATCAACATTACCTTCTAATAAAGCATTAGATATGTTTAAAGCAAGGTTGTCTTTCTTAACAACATTACTAAATCTTGCTTTAATGTTTTTATCAAAGCAATCTAAGATTTCAAGATTTGGAATTCTTGCAACTACATTTTTATTGGTTTTGCTGTCTTTAGCCAACTCTGTTTCATCAGTCTTTTCCCAATCTAAGGTTAGATAACCTGTATGTAGGAGTAGTGACCAGAAATCATCAGAGTTATGTTCTGACAAAGTGTCATAGTTCATGGATTCATTTAGAATAAAGCTAATTGACTTACCATCAACTAAGTCCTGCATCTTTTGGTTGTCATTATCAGTTAAATAACCAATGTAATCAGACAAAGAGTTATCAGAGGTCGAACCATTCCAGTAGTTACCAGTTTCAATTTCTGAAAGTTCTCCACTTTGCTTAAATTCAAAGTTCTTTCTTACAAATTTAACTACATCCCATGGACAGAACATCTCTTTGTCAAAGAACTTGTATCCGTCATAATGCTCTTTTACTTTCTGAGCATAATCGTCTAATTCATAGTCTTTTAGAAATTGGTAGGTTTCATCTTTTGTAAAGCCAATGATACTTGTGTATTTCTTTTCTTTATCTACAACACTGTTTACAGTAAAGTTATTTACACCTGTAAAAAGACTGTTCTTAGCTACTTTTAAGCAACCTGTAATAATTGTTTTGGTAAGAGCGTTTTTATCTTTTAAAATATCAAAAAAGCCAGCCATCAAATCTACCATGTTGTAGTGATAGTCTGCTTTGAAGTTTTTATCATTCTCATTGAGCTTTTTATTCTGTGCATCGTAATAAGAAGCTTTAGCTAGAGGAACATCGTATTCATCAATAAGCAAGATAGGATACTTGCCGTACTCTTTATATAAGAATCCTGCCAAAAATTTCAGAGAATTTTTTAATCTTGATGCATTTTCCTGGTTTTCAAGATAATCTATATCTGTAAGCTGTCTAAGTATGCCTTTGTCGGCATCATCTAATTTAGAACTGTTCAAAAGATATTTATATTTGTTTGCCACAGCATATACAATATCAGCAAACATCTTGTAGCCAGCATTAAAAGTGACACCATTGACTCCTTTTAAAGTGATATCAATAACAGGATACTGTCCCATGAACTTAGAACAGAACTCTTTGTCTTCTAATATCTTGGTACCTTTAAAGAGTTCTAGTTGTTTTGAGTTATCAAATGGCTTTCTAGGATCTATTTTTAAGAAAGACTCAAACATGGTCATGAGCAAGGTCTTACCAAAGCGTCTTGGTCTTGTAAATAACAGAACTTTGGCTGAATCTGTAAACACAGTCTTGATAAACGCTGTTTTATCTACATAGTAGCAATTCTCATCTTTCAGTTCTTCAAAACTGGTAGGACTTTCTGGTATGGATAAGAATTGTTTGTCGCTCATTTTATAGATTCCTGATATTTAGCTTACTTCAATTATAACCTACATTAAAAGAATATGCAGAAATTACAAAAAGGTCTAAACGACAATAAAAATGGAGACCTAAGCCTCCATTTTTAGATACAGGAAATATTAACCTCTGTGACAGTAGTTAATTTTAACTACATCTTAGCTATAGATTAACCATCAGAGATAATTATCTGATTGTGATAAATAAGGTACCACCGTTACGGTTAATTCTAATTGCTGAAATCTTGCCTTTAACATTCTCAAGATTCTTCTTCAAATCTGAGATTGTCTTAATTTCAGCACGGTTTACAGCTGTGATAACGTCACCTTTACGTAAACCAAAGCGCTGAGCAACAGAGCCTTTAGCTACATCAGTTACCTCAACACCGCCATCTTTAGCGTTTGCAAATGAAGCGCCTTCAAATGCAGGTGAAATGCTCTTTGAGTTTGTAGCAGCTACTTCTGCCTCTTCAGTGTTCTTACCGATCTTTACAGTAAAGTCTTTGTATGAACCGTCACGGAAGACAGTGATATTAACCTCAGCGCCTTCACGCATTGTGGCAATTTCAGCTCTTAACTGGGCAAAAGAAGTTACCTTCTTACCGTTTACAGCAGTGATGATATCACCTGATTTGATACCTGCTTTATCAGCACCTGAGCCTTTCATAACCTCATTTACGAAAGCACCAGTACTCTGGTTATAACCAAAGCTTTGAGCAAGATCTGCATTTAATTCAGTACCTGAAACGCCTAATAAACCACGCTTTACTTCACCGAACTTTAATAACTGTTCAGTTACAGTCTTCACCATATTAGCAGGGATTGCAAAGCCGATACCGATGTTGCCACCTGATGGAGCCATAATAGCGGTATTAATACCGATTAACTGACCGTTTAAGTTAATTAAAGCACCACCTGAGTTACCTGAGTTAATAGCAGCATCTGTCTGAATGAAGTTTTCGATGTTTTCAATATTAAGTCCAGTTCTGCCTAAAGCTGAAACGATACCTGAGGTTACAGTCTGACCCAAGCCATATGGGTTACCGATTGCTACAGCGAAGTCACCAACTTCAAGACTGTCAGAATCAGCTAAATCGATCTGAGTTAAATTCTTAAACTCTTTTAACTTTAATAAAGCCAAATCGGTGTGAGCATCTTTACCAACTAACTTTGCGTCAAACTCGCGACCATCTGATAACTGAACCTTGATCTCATCTGCTGAATCGATAACGTGGTTGTTAGTTACTACAAGACCATGTGCTGCATCGATGATTACACCTGAACCTAGAGCACGGAATTCCTGCTGGCGAGGCTGCGATGGACCAAATGCGTCGCCCATACCTGGGAACATAAATCTAAACTCATCTGGTAATGAGAAGCCCTGAACATCTTTTTTACCCTTTACAGAGATATTAACTACACCAGGTAGTACCTTCTTTAACATAGGGGCAAGAGATGGCATATCACCTTTTGCCATTAAATCATTGATAATAGGGGCTGCAGCCTGAGCCTGACCTGCTGTAAGCACAGTCATTGATAATGCCATTGCGGCTGCTAATGATGCGTTCTTAATCTTGTTTAACATCTTTGTTTGTTACTCCCAAATAAAAGTATCAATTTATTAAGAATCGTTTTTTAGTACAAGTTACTAACTTGACTGATTAAACTTTTAACTTCTCTTCTTCGACAACTTCTTCTTTTGTCTCTGTTTCTTCCTCAGAAGGTTTTTCAATATTCTTTTTTACCTTCACAGGATCTGTAAATTCAGTTTGGATCTCGTTTGGTCTTAATACCTTAGGTGTTGGAATTTCACCTAAGGTACCAGTTACTTCCTTAGTTGTTTCTGACTGTTGCCTTTTTGACTCTTGTCTTGGGGTTATACCTTCGTATATACCCTGATTTAAAAATTCGTGACTGTCAGCCTCTTCAGGTGCAATCTTTTGGGCAGCCTCTTTTAAAAACAGAACATATTGCTGATGGGCTGAATCAATCTCAGAAAACATATCTAAAGAGGTTTTAAAGAACCTGTCTAGAGTACGTTGAGCTCTAATGGCAGCTCTTTTGGTTTTTAAAAGCTCATCCTTAACTCTCTTGTGTTTGTAGATCTGAGCCATTACTAAAAAACATGTAGCAGCACCGACAATAAAACCTGCAAAAAAGATTGCTACTAGGAGCGCGTAATTATCCATATCCCACCTTAAATTCTGCGCGGCTACTCTGCTACTGCGCACTATTGAGAATAAATTTATTTTCTTAGTTAATACTTAGTTTTTATTTTTTAGCTTCAATAAAAACGGTACATATTGAAATATCAAATAAATTATCATCGAAAATGGCTAATAAAACTGCCACAACTTTTTAATTATTTGAGGTTGAACATTACTTTTTTCAAGTTTTTTTACAAAAGGTGATAATTATTGTTGATAATTCTCGTGGAGCATTAGCTTGAACCTCAAAAGATTGGATAATACATATAAATACGGGCTACATCTTATGACTATGCAAGCTCACTTTAGACATAACTAAAAATAAAGAAAGAGTTGTTTATGCTGATAAAAAATGGCTTGGTTTTTACAAAACAGGGTTTTGAACATAAAGATATTAAAATTGTAGGTAACACTATCTCTTGCCTAAAAGGCAAGTGTGATGAGGCAAAAGATGAGTCTTTAATCAATGACATAACAGTCATCAATGCTGATGACTGTTATGTCATCCCTGGTTTTATCGATCTGCATTTTCATGGAGCTGCAAAAGTCGACTTTATGGATGGCACTTTAGATAGTGTAAAAACCTTAGCAGCATATGAAGCTTCTTGTGGTGTAACTTCAATTGCACCTGCTACTATGACGATGCCAACAGTTGCCATTAAAAAGAGTATAAATTCAGCTTTAGAATTTAAACAGCAGTTAAATGATAATGAAGCATCTCTTGAAGGTATCTACATGGAAGGTCCTTTTGTAAGTCCTAAAAAGTTAGGTGCGCAAAATCCTGAATATGTACTAAAACCAAATTCACAAGATTTAGAATCTCTTTATGAATTCTCTCGAGGCTTAATTAAAAAGGTCGTGATTGCTCCTGAAGTGAATGGCGCTTTAGATCTGATTAAAACTTTTCATAATAAAGTCTCTTTCTCCATAGGTCACACTGTAACAGACTATGAAACTGCTACTGCGGCCATGAAAGCTGGAGCTAATGAACTTACTCATACCTTTAATGCAATGCCTCCATTAAATCATCGTGCTCCTGGTCCTATAGGTGCAGCTTTTGAAAATAAGCATGTATTTTGTGAGCTGATTACAGATGGAGTGCATGTAGATAAAACCATGGTTAACATTCTCTTCACATTGATGGGAGATGACCGTATCGTCATGATTTCAGACTCAATGATGGCTACAGGTCTAGATGACGGAGAATACTCTCTTGGAGGGCAGAAGGTTTTTGTAAAAGGGAATAAAGCTACCTTAAAAGATGGCACGATAGCTGGCTCTGTTACCAATCTTTATAACTGCTTTGTAAATGCAGTTCTAAACATGAGGATAAGTCTTGAGAGTGCTGTAAAAGCTTGTACCATAAATCCAGCTCGAGCCTTGAAGATTGACGACAGAGTAGGTGAGATCTGTGAAGGTAAAAGAGCTGATCTTTTAGTTGTCGATAAGAATTTAAAGATAAAAGAGATCATCTTAAGAGGTTCAATCCTAAAAGAGCTTAGTTCAAACGTTACTAAACAAAATTAATTTTCGATTTTTATGCGTAAAATTAATGAAAATACTGTTTGATAAAAGTCGCTATTTTGTTTAAAATACACCATTGCCCCTCTAATCGAGGAACCGGTTTCCCACCCGAGTTGCTTGATGCAGATTGAGCAATCAGTCTGTTTGGAAAGAGAGCAGATATTTTTATCTGTATGTTTTAAAGGAAATTTTCCTTCAAAAAAGGGTTTTTTAATGAAAACTTATGTTGCAACACCATCAACAATTAAGCGTGATTGGTTAGTTATTGATGCTGAGGGTCAGACTTTAGGTCGCCTAGCTACTGAAATTGCTTTACGTTTACGCGGTAAGCACAAGCCAGAGTACACTCCATTCTTAGATACCGGTGATTATGTTATCGTAATCAACGCATCAAAGGTTAAGGTAACTGGTAACAAGGCTCACGACAAGATGTATTATCACCACACTGGTTTCCCAGGTGGAATCAAGTCAGAGTCTTTCGAGAAGTTATTAGCACGTAAGCCAGAGGATGTTATCGAGACTGCTGTTCGCGGTATGCTTCCAAAGGGACCATTAGGTCGTGCTATGTTCCGTAAGCTAAAGGTATATGCTGGTGAGTCACATAATCATGCTGCTCAACAGCCTCAGGTTATCAAGTTTTAAGGAGCATTAGCAAATGGCTGCAAATCAGTATTATGGTACCGGTCGTCGTAAGGACTCAACTGCACGTGTATTCTTAAAGCAGGGTACTGGTAAATTAGAGATCAATGGTAAGACTCTTGATCAGTATTTTGGTCGTCCAACTTCTCGTATGGTTGTAGCTCAGCCATTAGAGTTATTAGAAGTTGCTGACAAGTTTGATCTGTACATCACTGTTAACGGTGGTGGTATCACTGGTCAGGCTGGTGCTATCCGCTTAGGCATCACCAGAGCTTTAATTCAGTATGACGAGACTTTCCGTTCAGCTTTACGTAAGGCTGGCTTCGTAACTCGTGATGCTCGTGCTGTAGAGCGTAAGAAGGTTGGTCTTCACAAAGCTCGTAAACGTCCACAGTACTCAAAGCGTTAATATCAAAACAATTTTCATTGTTTTGTCAAAAGCCTCTGCCTCACCGCAGGGGTTTTTTTATGAATTTTTTATGTATAATATCCTTCAGAGGATATCTGTTATGGAAAGATTAAAAAGCTTAAAACCTTATCTATTCACCGCTTATTATGATTGGCTAATCAACAATAAGATCACTCCACATCTGTTAGTTGATGCTAAGATGCCTGGAGTTAGAGTTCCTGTTGAATATGTAAATGATGGTCGCATTATCTTAAGTCTTTTACCTTCAGCCATTGCAGATTATCAATGCTTATCTAAAGGTATTTCATTCAAAGCTCGTTTTAAGGGCAAGAGTGAGGATATTTTTATTCCTTTCCATGCTATGGAGCAGTTAATTGCTTTAGAGTCTGGATCTGCTCTTCCTATAGGTAGTGTTTTAGAGCAGTTAGATTTAGCTCCGGACGATGAAGTATATCCTGATGAAGCATCTGAATCTCCAATGTTCAAATTGGATGATGAAGATGGAGCAGATGATGAAGAAGTTTCATCAGAAGTTTTAGCAGAAGATGACAAAATTCCTTCCGATATCAAGACATCAGAAGCTACTAAGATTGAAGCTACAACTCCAGCAAAAGAAGAAAACAAACCAGCTTTCTCTTTTGTAAAGGATGATGAATAACGATTAGTTATAGTTTGAAGTTGTCTATGAATTTTGCATTCTAAAGCGTAGACAACTAGAATCGCAGATGAATTCTCTAATTGAGACAAAACAAGGATCTGTTACAAAACAAGACAATGTTGATCGTGACCATAGTTTTTCTATATCAATATTTAACGTTTTAATATCATTTCTGATGTTACAGCTTTGTGAAAATTTCTTTTTTTAATCTTTTTCTCCTTCTACTTTATAGGCTTTATATAACTGTGGTTTGTCTTTAAATCCTGCTGCATATGCGAGCTCATCTTCAAAATTAAGTTTTTGGACTAGAATGTGCACCTGATTGTTTGTAGTCAGAGCTAATTTCCTTATGTTTGAGACGAATCTATTTTTATGTGTGTCCGTAACTACATCAGTGTCGCATACGATTACAACAGTTGATTTTTTATCAAAAATTTAAACAGTGAAGATAAAGCCTTTTCATTAGTGTTCAACAAGTTTACAATTCTCACTCTTCCAAGAAAAAGTGTACTTATTAGACAATATGAAGTGACCTCCGCGAATGTAAATTCGTGGATTTACTGTGTAAACTGTAGATGTTAAAAATTTAACAGAAACGGATTTACCGCATACATTAGGAAGGTCACTTCATAACAGATTGTTAATTCTTATATCGGTAATAATCATATATAAATTCCTAACTTTGGAATTTAGATGTTGTGATTGCAACCTTTTAAAGAAGAATTTTAAAGTGGTATTTTCGACTGAAAATAAAAAGGCGGTTATAAAACCGCCTTTTCAGAAGATTATTGATTTAATCTTATCTAATCTTTCCTAAGTCAACCCACATAGGAGTTGATTCAATTAGACCGTTCTGGCCTAAAGAGATATCTCCTGATAATCCGTGTAGAACGTCTTCTTTGTTAGCTGCTAACTTCTCAATTACAAGAGCAAAATTTACGCTGTCATAAGCTGCAGCAAATACTCTTTGAACTTGGTTATTGGCCTTTGGTAAAGACTGCATGAATGAGTCCTTTAATGGGCTATCGGTTAATAACCAAGGCATATCACCTAAGGTTGAACCTTTTAGAGCTAACTCTTGAGATGAGTTATTAACACCAATGTAGCTCTTATCAGTTAAGTAAACATGAACTGTTGATGGAATAGCAGCTTTAATATCTACAGCGTCAACAACTGATGCATTTACATAAGCGCTGTCTGCCTCTGATAGAGGGCAATTTGACATTGAAGTCTTAATGGTTGCAACATCAGAGTAATAGCAAACAGGTACGTTTGCATTTACCTTTGAGAAGGTTGTCTTAAAGCTGTGTACTGAACGCTGTGATGATGTATCACTGCTCTGAGCAATAACAACTGGTTTCTTGTAGCCATCAGCATAGATCTTTGAAGCTGCAATAGCACCTTCATAGTTAGGACCTAAATCGAAGTACCACTGATTAGCAGGTTTGCTTCCTTCAGGCTGGTTTAAGACGATTGAAGGAACCTTAAGACCGGTTGAATTTAAGGCATTAACTTCAGGCTTTAAGATAGGACCGATAACTAACTTGGTACCATCATTCTGAACTTTAGCTACGATCTCAGAGATGTTGTTCTTGTTGGTATCGTAGAAAACAACTTTTGAGTTTGAATTTCTATCTTTTAGAGCAGCTAAGATACCTAACTTAGCAGGTTCGCCTACGATTGGAGCAAAACGACCTGATAGAGGTAATAACACTGCAATTCTGTCACCGTCTGAGAACTTGAATAGAGCGTTAGCTGGAACATTAGCTGGAGCTACATTATCAGGTGTTGCGTCATCTGATGAATTAGCAACTTCATTATCAACTACAGTGTTGTCAGCTGTTTCTGTTGCTGTATCCTGTGCCTGAGAAGGAGCGATAAGCTCGTTTACAGGGTGGTTAGGATATTTCTTTGAGAACTCTGCTAAAGCCTGTTGCTGTAGCTCACTGCTCTGTGAACGAGTGATGATAGCGTACTCAATAAAGCCCTTGTCATAATCAGATTGAGCTGATTTCATTGCCTGAGCTAAATCTTTATCGCTTAGAGACTTTAATAAATCGTTACTCTGAGTGATAACAGTTGCTCTGTCTGATTTCTTTTCAACAATCTTTAATAAAGTAGCTTTGTTCTTGAATGCATTTAACTGATACTTTGGATCTTTTGTCTGTCTGTAAAGCTTTGCATTTACATTTGAGTTTAAGATTAAGTAGTAAGACAGTGACTGCTTTGGAAGAGCTTTATAGTTAACCTGATTTAACAGTGCAGATGCATCTTTTAACTGGTTCTGTTTAACTAATAGCATAGCTTTAACTAAAGAAGCCTGATCTTTTTGAACATCAGTCTGTGCATTTGCATATAGATCATTGATGTTAGATGCTGCTTTATCTAAATCTCCTGAAACGATCTGAGAACGGGTCAGAAGAACTTGAGCTTTAAAGCTAGTGTCGCTTGAAGCATCATCAAATGCCTGCTGATATTCCTGTGTGGTCAGATTTAATGGACCAAAAGCATTGGTTGATGCGATTTTCTGAGTAGCTTCACTTGAAGCACAAGCAGATAGAGTAATGGTTGCAGCTGCAAATAAACTGCATAAACATAGATTTAATGTTGATCTTTTAGCTTTCACGATAGTTTCCTGCTAAATCACAAATGAATTATTGGTTGGATATTTTACCATAATGTGAGATAGGTAACGTGTATTGAAACAAAAATCACTCATAGTAGATAGTAATGCCAAGTTGTTGATTGATATATGTAATAGGTAATGATATGTGTATTGAAAACACTGAAAAACTCTACAAAGCGACTCGTGACGGTTGTGATGAGTCATTTCGTATCAGAATTCACAGAGCCATAAGTTGGGTTAAAAAGGCTAGAGCGCTACCTGAAGAAGATATTGATTTGAAGTTTATTTCTTTATGGATTGCCTTTAACTGTGCTTATGGCAAAGAGATTTCAACTGATGGTTATTTTGGTGAAAAGGTTGGTTTTAGAGACTTTTTGACTGTAATTTGTGATCTTGATGAAGAAAAGACTTTAGATAAGATTTTGTGGAAAAGATTTTCTCAGAGCATCAAAGCACTTTTAGAAAATAAGTATACCTATCAACCATACTGGAATTATTACAATAGTGGTGACAGAGATGCTGACTGGGAGTTAACTTTTAAAAGCTACAATTCAAAAGCATTAAAAGCTTTAATGACACAGAATACAGCTATGGTCTTGAACATTGTCTTTGACAGACTTTATACCATCAGAAATCAGCTCTTCCATGGTGGTGCTACCTGTAACAGTAAAGCTAATCGCATGCAGTTGCATGACGGTTGTGAAATCTTATCTGAACTGATGCCATCTGTTCTTGATATCATGCTAAAGCATCATGACAGAGATTGGGGACGAGCTTTCTATCCTTACGTAAAAGAAGACTGAATGGCGCTTTTCCTAAATTCACATGAAAGCAAAGCCATCAGACGGTATAATGCTTCTTTAGTTAAATGAAAGCAGTAAATTGAAGCTGTGATTTTCAAAGATAAAAGGTTAAACATGTTAGACAGTGCTTTATATATTGTTCCAACTCCAATTGGTAATCTTGATGACATCACTTTACGAGCAATTGAAGTTCTAAAAAACGCAACTTTAATTGCTGCTGAAGATACCAGACATTCAAAAATCTTATTAGATAAGTTAGGGATCTCTGGTAAAAAGATGATTAGCTGTCATGATCATAATGAGGAACAAAGAGCATCTATCATTATTGATGAAGTTAAAAATGGCGGTATCGTCGCTTTAATTTCTGATGCAGGCTCTCCTTTAATCAATGATCCTGGCTATAGAGTAGTAACACTATGCTCAAAAGCAGATGTAAGAGTAGTGCCACTACCAGGTCCATGTGCCTTAATTACAGCTCTTGAAGCTAGTGCATTACCTACAGACAAATTCATGTTCTTAGGCTTTTTCCCTGTAAAAGAAAAGGAATTAACAGAAAAGGTTCAGTCTCTAGAGAACGCAGATTACACAGCTGTGTTCTATGAGACCCCACGTCGTATCGTCGATACCATGGAAATTGTAGGTAAGATTTTACCTGAGCATGATGTAACTTTATGCAGAGAGATGACTAAGACATTTGAATCTTTCTATAGATTAAAAGCAAAGGATGCTGCTTCATTTTTAAAGGCAGATCCAGATAGAACCAAAGGTGAGTTTGTAGTAGCTATCGGTTCATTAAAACAGGAAACATCCTCTGTTCCTGCTTCTGTAGTAAAAGCCATGTCAGAGCTTATCAAGACCTCTCCTGTAAAACAGGTTGCTAATGTCTTATCAGATCTTACTGGTATTAAAAAGAACGATTTATATAACCTAGCTTTGGATCTTAAAAACAAAAGCGATGAATAAAAAGCTTTAGAATAAAAGTAATTAACAGTTCGAAGAGTCAACATTTTTCATGTATAATGCACGTGAGTCGACCGGGCAATCGCTGCCGTGCACGCGTGTTTAAGATCTTTAAGCATACGGTCACTGGGGGAGGAAAGTCCGAGCTCCGAAGGACAAGGTGCCAGGTAACGCCTGGAGGGCGCAAGCCCATGACAAGTGCAACAGAAAGTAAACCGCCACTTTGTGGTAAGGGTGAAATGGCGAGGTAAGAGCTCACCGCTTTTCTAGCAATAGGAAAGGCATGGTAAACTCCACCTGGAGCAAGATCAAATAGGCTCTCTATGGTTTGGTCCGAACCGAGGGCGGGTTGATTGCTGGAACCAGCGAGCGATTGCTGGTCTAGAGGAATGGTTGCCACTGCTTAGCAGAACAGAACTCGGCTTACAGGTTGACTCATCTTTAATCCTCTTTCTATTTAAATCTCAATATCACAAGATACACTTCTATATTTTTACATCAGTATATTCAGCAATTGCATTTGTTTGACCATTAATAGTTCAAAATAAGCTCATTAATGCTCGTTTTATAGCTCACCTGCACCATAAAATGTGTAACAGATCACATCCTTACCATAACGTAATTTTTAGCACCAATTTACACACATTTTTCCTCGTTTTGTTTAATAAATTGCCTTGATTAATAATGCGATAGAGAAGATTAATCTTCAAAAATAATTTTTTCTCCCACATTTGCATATTCTTTGTAACATCTTGAATTAAAAGATTTTTTATAAAAGAGCTAGATATTATTTTCTTGAAATTCTCATATGATTTGGTAAACTAAATGGGTAAAAGTGGTAAATTGTGGTGAAAGTAGTATTAATCTTTCCACAAAATGACCTACTAGGTAGTGTGAATTAGGCTTTTAAAATTATGTTTGACGGTTTGCTTTTAAGTGGAACAAGTGAAGTTTCCCTTGATTCTAAAGGGCGACTGTCTGTGCCTGCACGCTATAGAGAAATATTTGCAGATGATGGAGATGGTCAGTGCATAGTCACTCGCTCCTTGTTTGACAAATGTTTATGGTTATACCCTTCCAGTGAATGGGATAACGTAGTCTCAACCTTAGGCTCACTTCCTACTATGACTGATCCACTGTGTCGTACCATTCAGCGTATTGTTTTAGGCAGTGCAGTTTTTTGTCAGTTAGATGCCCAAGGTCGAATTTTATTACCACCTGAGTTAAGACAGGTAAGTGAGATCACTAAGAAAGCTTATCTTATCGGTTTTAACAACAAATTTGAGCTTTGGTCTGAAGATAACTTTGCTCTTCAGCGTAAGGCTGATGACGAATTATTACAGCAGGCAGCAAAAGATCTTGCATCACACAGCGTGCTTGCTAATTTAAAACTATAAGTATTTAGAATAATAAGAATTTATCATGGCATTTTCACATATTCCTGTATTACTAAATGAAGTCCTTGAAGGCATGAATATCAAGGAAGATGGGATCTATGTAGATGCCACATTTGGTCGAGGCGGCCATTCTAGAAAAATTCTAGAAAGATTAGGTCCTAATGGCAGATTATATGGTCTTGATAGAGACTTAACCGCTGTAGAAGCAGCCAAAACCATTACAGATCCTAGATTTAAAATCACACACAGTGCATTTTCAAATCTAAAAGAGGTATGTGAGTCTTTAGGTATTGAAGGAAAGGTTGACGGTATCTTAATGGATATCGGTGTTTCCTCTCCTCAGATTGATGATCCTACTCGTGGCTTTTCTTTTGAAAAAGATGGTCCTTTAGATATGCGAATGGATCAGAGTGCTAAGTTAGATGCCAAGACCATCGTTAATACCTATTCAAAACAAGATCTCGCCTATATCTTTAAAGTTTATGGCGAAGAGAATTTTGCAGCTAAAGTAGCTACAGCTATAGTAAGAGAGCGCGAGAAGACTCCTTTTGAAACTACACTGCAATTATCAGAATTTATTAAAAGAGTAATCGGCGGTAAGCCTACTCCTAAACACAAAGCTACCCGCTGTTTTCAAGCCTTGAGAATTGCTGTAAACGGCGAGCTTGATGAATTAAAAAAAGCTCTAGAGAGCAGTATTGATGTATTAGCAGATGACGGTCGTCTGTGTGTTATCTCATTCCACTCTTTAGAAGACAGAATAGTAAAAACATTTATAAAAGATAAGTCTCAGGGACAGAAGATCCCAAATGGCCTTCCAATTACTTTTGAAGAAGCCGAAAAAATGAGACTTGCTACAGCAAAAGTGGAGCCTGTAGGAGGTGCTATTAAGGCAACTCCTGAAGAAATAGCAGCCAACGTAAGATCTAGAAGTGCCACACTTAGGATCTGCAAGAGGCTTAAGAGGCTACCCTAGATGCAACAGTCAAATGCAGTAAGAAAGCTAGAAGAGAATTTTCCAACTGAGTCTCCTCAAATTAAAAAGAGGGAACCTCAGTTTGGTGATAGACCTAATCCACAGGTCAAACCTGTGCAAAAGGTTGTTCCTAGTGTTACCACTCAGGTAACCCATGAACATATCATTAGAATTCAGGCACCAACAGATTTATTGAATGATGGTGAGTCTCAGTTAGCTGTACCATCATTAAGCCTTTTTGAAGGTTATAAAAAACAGAAAAAGGCTTTGGTCCCAACTATTTTAAATGACATATTCTCAAATCTTTTGACTTATGTTCTGATCCTTGTCGTTACAACTTTAGCCGTATTAAAGGTGCATCAAGTACAGATGACCCGTGATATGACTATACAGTATAATGAGGTTATAAGGCATAACGAGCTTCTGCATAAGGAATGGTTAACTCTGTTATCTGACAGAGAAGCCTTAACAGAGTATTCTGTGATCCGTAAAAATGCTGATGAAAAGCTTGGTATGGTTCAGCCTAAAACTGAAGACGAAGTTGTAATCGATTTGAGATAAATGGCTTTAAAACAAGTTAACGATGGATCCTATAGCCGCCTACAAGTATCAACAACCAGAATAGCCATCGTATGGTTTTCTGTAGGCTGTCTTTTCATATATATCCTAGCCAGGTTATTCTGGATACAGGTCCTTTATCCAGAAAATCTTATCCGTGAAGGTAATGCTCGTGTCGTCAGAAACTACCATTACGAGCCTCCAAGAGGTTTAATTACCGATAGAAATGGTAAAATCTTAGCTATTTCTGTACCTGTAAAATCCGTAGAAGCCGATCCTAAATTTTTACATGAAGAAGGCGTCTATGATGATCCTTCTAAGATGAAAAAGTTAGCTTCAATTCTTGAAATTGATGTTAATGAGCTCTACAAAAAGACTAAAGATCCTACACGCCGTTACGTGCATTTAAAACATTATCTCGAGACTGATAAGGCAAAAGAAGTAAGAAAGATTTCAAAGACCGGAATTATCTTGAATGATTCTTATCGTCGTCACTATCCTACAGGCGAGATTAACTCAAATCTTGTCGGTATTTTAAATGGTGATGGTGTCGGTGTTTATGGAGTAGAGCAGAGTTTTAATTCTTATTTAACCTCAACTGCTTCCACCAAATTGGCTAAAAAAGATCGCTATAACCATATTGTTGAAAACTTAGGTACCGTCAAGAAAGGAAATCTTGGTGGTAACTTAATGCTAAGTGTAGATAATCGACTGCAAGAATATGCTCATGCCATGTTAAAACAGGCAGTTGAAGAAAACGAGGCTGACAGTGGTACTGCAACCCTGATCGATGTTAAAACAGGTGAAATTTTAGCTTTAGCAAATGCGCCTTCATTTGATCCAAATGATAGAAAACACTTTGACAGCACTAATGCCAAAAACAGAGTGGTAACTGATATCTTTGAGCCTGGATCTACACTAAAACCAATTGTGGCATTAGCAGCCCTTGAGGCAAAAGCTACAAACTGGTCTGAAGTCTTTGACACCAGACCTTTTATTGTCGATGGCAAGATGGTGCGTGACTCTCATGCAATGTCTCAGGGTACCTTAGCCGACATTATTCAGTACTCTTCAAATACTGGTATGGCAAGAATTTCTATGAGAGTAGGTCCTCAAAAGATCATGCAGGTTTTTACCAGATTTGGCTTCGGTTCTAAAACTGAGTCGGGTCTTGTAGGAGAGAACAGCGGAAGACTTAATGAAAACAGAAAATTCTGGTCAGAAATTGATAAAGCTACTTTAGGCTTTGGTTACGGTGTGGCTGTAACTAATCTGCAACTGACTCAGGCATATGCAACCTTAGCTAACAACGGTATCAGAAATCCAGTTTCTATTTTAAGATTAAAGAATCCTCCAAAAGGCACCTTAGTTGCTCAGTCAAATCAGGTAGCTAATATGCAAAAGGCACTTGAGACGGTAGTTGCACAAGGTACAGGTGGCAAGGCTGCTATTGACAGATACCGTGTAGCAGGTAAAACCGGTACAGCTAAAATTGCATCGGTTGGTGGTTACGGTAAATACTACATGTCAACCTTCGCAGGCTTTGCTCCTATTTCAAATCCACGTTTTGCTTTAGTGGTAGTTATCAGTGCTCCAAAGGCTGGTAAGTTCTACGGTGGTGTGGTTTCAGGACCTGTATTTAGGGCCGTGATGTCTAAAGCTTTACAGCTGTATAACATCAAGCCTGACCGAGAGATGGACGAAAAGAATTAGTAGTGAAAAATAAAAGTCTGAAGGACTTTAATACATTTTCAGAACAGAATTTATAAAGGTAAGAGCGAAAAACAAAGATGAAAAAGTTAAAAGAAATCTTTCAGTATTTGGGCATTAAAAGAAAAGCTCCTGACATTGAATGTACATCACTTGAAGTTGATTCACGTCAGGTAAAAAAAGGAAGCCTGTTTGTAGCTTTAAAAGGTACCAAGGCCAACGGTCTTGATTATGCTAAAAAGGCATATGAATTAGGTGCTGTTGCAATCATGTTCGAAGAGGGAAATACCCCTTCTGAGGAACTTTTAAAAGAAGTTCCTGTTCCTTTTATCAAGTTGTCTGCTAAAAGAAATTTAGGTGAGTTTTGCTCTTTCTTTTATGATGAACCTTCTAAAAGATTAGGTTTAATCGGTATTACCGGTACTAATGGCAAGAGTACTATCACTCAGCTGATTGCACAGTGGCTTAGTGTTACCTTTTCTACAAAATGCGCAGTCTTTGGAACTTTAGGATATGGTTTTTTACCAACTCTAAAAAAGAGTTCTAACACTACTTTAGATGCTGTAAGACTGCAACAGACTTTAAATGAAATGGTAAATGAAGGTGCTCGCTTTGCTGCTTTAGAAGTATCCTCAATCGGTGTTTGTGAAGGTCGAATTGACGGTTGCACTTTTGTTGCAGGTGGTTTTACTAATTTAACTCGTGATCACCTTGATTACCATAAGACCATGGAAAACTACGCTAAAGCAAAAGAAGATTTCTTAAGACGTGTTCCTAAAGAGAGACTTGTAATCAATGTAGATAATGAGCAGGGATGTAAATATGCAGATACCTTCGGTAAATGTGTGGCCTATTCCTGCAAGAACGACTTTATGGGCTCAGTTTCATCTTTAATCTACTCTCAGTATGTGTGGATTAAATCTGTAACCTATAAGCCTCATGGCATTGCTCTTGAAATTGAATCTACCTTTGGCTCTGGTAAATGTGAAATTGGTTTATTAGGTGGCTTTAACGTCGAGAACTTTGCCTGTGCCTTAACTGTACTTTTATCAATGGGCTATGATTTTGAAAAACTCTTACGCGGAGCTTCAAAACTAAAACCAATTAAAGGTCGTATGGAGTGCTTTAGCGCTGAAGGCAAACCTCATATCGTAGTTGATTATGCTCATACCCCAGACGGTGTAGAGCAGGTATTGCGTGGCGTAAGAGAACATCACCCCGATGGTAAAGTCTTCTGCATCATAGGCTGTGGCGGTGACAGAGATAAGGGCAAGAGACCTATCATGGCAATTAAAGCCTCAGTCTTCTCTGATATGGCTATTTTAACCTCAGATAATCCTCGTTCTGAAGATCCTGAGTCAATCTTACGTGATATGGCTTCAGGTGTTGGTGAAGCTAATAACGTTGTACTCATTGCCGACAGACGTAAAGCTATTGAATATGCTTTTGAAAAAGCAGGTCCTAAAGACTGCATTGTGATTGCTGGTAAAGGTCATGAAGATTATCAGATCTTTAAAGATAAGACCATTCATTTTTCAGATAGAGAAATTGCCTGTGAACTTTTAGGAGTTAAATGTGATTAGCTTTAGTTTAGGTGAACTTGCAACCTTTGGAAATTACATCCTAAAGGGACAGGATTTAGTTATCGATGCTGTAAGCACCGATTCAAGAAAATGTAAAAACGCTTTATTTGTAGCTCTAAAAGGTGAGAAGTTTGATGGACACGACTATATAGAAAAGGCTATTGAAGGTGGTGCTGTAGCAGTAGTGTCATCAAAAGTCCTACCTGAGAGTATTACTGACAGAGTAAGCATAGTTTTATGTGATGATACTTTAAAAGCTTTAGGCTATTGTGGTTATTTAGTAAGACGCAAGAGTAAAGCTAGAATTGCCTCTCTAACCGGTTCATGCGGTAAGACCACTGTTAAAGAATTAACCCATGCCATCTTATCTATCTGTGGCAACTGCATGTGTACACAGGGTAATTTCAATAACGACGTGGGGGTGCCTTTAACTTTATTGTCATTAACAAAAGATACCAAATATGCAGTAATTGAGCAGGGCGCAAGTCACCTGTTTGATATTGCTCATACCTGTGAGTTTGTAAAAGCAAATACCGCAATTATCAACAATGTAGGTGGTGCTCATCTAGAAGGCTTTGGCTCTTATGACGGTGTTTACCGTGGTAAATCACAGATCATAGATGATGTGCTCTCACGTGGCGGACGAGCTGCAGTTCCATCTGACTCAAAGTACTTTGAGCGCTGGAAGAGTGAGTATGCTTCAGCTTTTAGAAAGGGTTCATTAGTATCTTTTGGTACTCATGAATTTGATTTTGTGCAGTACTCAAATGTAAAAGAGAGCCTGTCAGGCATTGAGTTTGATTTAAGATCGCCACTTAATGATTACAAGATCAAAATGAATGTTCTAGGAGCTCATAATGCTTCAAATGCTGCTGCAGCAACTACTTTAGCTTTAATGACAGGAGCTTCAGAGGCTGCTTTAAAAGCTGGCTTAGAGTCTGCATCCTCAATGCAGGGGCGTCTTTGTGCTCATGATTTTAAAAAGATGACTGTAATTGATGATGCCTATAACGCAAGTTTCAATGCATGCATGTCAGCTATTGATACTCTGTCTTTATATAAAGGCCATAGAGTTTTCATTTTCGGTGACATGGGAGAACTTGGTAATGCAGCAGTAGAGTTGCATGAAAAGTTAGGAGAACATGCAGCTTCAAAAGTAGATGAAACCTTGTGCGTAGGTCCATTGAGTGAAAATACCAGCAGATGCGCAGGAGTGAGCGGTAAGCATTTTAATTGTCATTCAGATCTCGTACAATATGCACGCGATTTATTAGATAAATATCCTTATGTAAGCTTTTTAGTCAAGGGATCACACTCTATGCATATGGATACGATAAGCAAAGAACTAATCGCTCTAGGAGAGCTGTTATGATAGTTTATTTATCAGATTACCTAAGTCAGTATATTCCATCATTAAGAGTTGTAAGTTACCTGACCTTTAGAGCTGTAATGTCTTTATTTACAGCCTTAGCAATTTCTCTGTTTTTTGGTCCATATGTGATTAGAAAACTGCAAATGTTGCACTTCGGACAGGTTGTCAGAGATGACGGTCCTCAGACTCATTTAAAGAAAACCGGAACTCCTACCATGGGAGGTGTGCTGATTGTAAGTGCCATTGCCATTTCCATGTTACTTTGGTGTAACCTTGCAAATGTTTATGTTTGGTATACCTTAGCAACTTTAATCTGCTATGCAGCCATCGGTTTTTCTGATGACTTCTTAAAAGTAGTGCGTCACGATCCAAAAGGTTTAAGAGCTAAGTATAAATACTTCTGGCAGTCAGCTTGTGCTATTGTTTTATCCTGCCTTATCTATGGCTCAGCAAAATTGCCTTCAGAAACTACTTTTGTAGTGCCTTTCTTTAAAGACTTCATGCCTGATATTGGCTTTTTAATTATTCCGTTAGCTTATTTTGTATTAACCGGATCTTCAAATGCGGTTAACTTAACTGACGGTCTGGATGGTTTAGCTATTATCACTACCATTACCGTAGCAGCAGGTTTAGGTATTGTGGCCTGGGCAACCTCAAATGTTAACTTTGCTTCATACCTTTATATTCCGTATGTTCCAAGAGCTGCTGAAATTACCATTGCATGTACTGCAATCGTAGGTGCAGGTTTAGGATTCTTATGGTTTAACTCATACCCTGCACAGGTATTCATGGGAGATGTAGGCTCTCTATCTTTGGGTGCGGTTTTAGGTATGATTGCCCTCTTAATTCGTGAAGAAGTATTACTGTTCATCATGGGCGGTATCTTTGTATTAGAGACTGTAAGTGTGATCTTACAGGTAGGTTCATACAAGTGGACCGGACGTAGAATCTTTAGAATGGCTCCAATTCACCACCACTTTGAGAAAGGGGGCTGGCCTGAACCTCGAGTAATGGCCCGTTTTTGGATCATTACCTTAGTATTGGTTCTAATTGGTCTTATTACTTTAAAGATCCGCTAAGGATTAGAAAATGAATTCACAGCTTAACAATAAAAAAATCGCCGTAATTGGTTTAGGTGTATCTAATATTTCTGTAATTGGATACCTGTTAAAACACGATTTAAAGAAATTCTCTTTATATGACACCAGAATGAATCCTCCTCATGTAGGTGATCTTCCTGTTGGTGTTGATTTACGCTTAGGACCACTGAATGCTGAAGAATTAAAGCAGTTTGATATGGTGGTTATAAGCCCTGGTATCAGCATTTACAACGAGGTCATTGAAGAAGTTGCCTCATCAGGGGTTGAGATTGTAGGCGATATTGAACTTTTCGCTCGTGAAGCTAAAGCTCCTGTAATTGGTATTACAGGTTCAAATGGTAAATCAACAGTAACCTCTCTTACAGGTTATATCGCTGATGTAGCTCATATCAAGGTTGCCGTTGGAGCAAATTTTGGAGTGCCTGTATTTGATATTTTATCTGACGATGTTGAGCTGTATGTCTTAGAGTTATCAAGCTTTGAGCTTGAGACCACTCGCTCTTTAAAGCTCGATGCTGCCACCATTCTAAATGTATCTGAAGATCATTTAGACAGATACCACGGTTCTATTGAAGAGTACGCGCAGGCTAAACGCAAAATTTTTGCTCATGCTAAAACTGTAGTTGTAAACCGTGATGATAAGAGAACCTATCCTGTAGAGTCTGATTTAAGGAACCATGAGGTTGTAAGCTTTGGTTTAGATGACAAAGAATATGGTCTAATTACAGAAGGTTATGACACTTATCTTGCTGTTGATGGCAATAAAGTATTAAACGTTAATGAAATGCGCATTTACGGTGAGCATAACCACTTAAATGCTTTAGCATGTATGGCTTTAGCTGATGCTGTGGGCATTTCTCGTGATGCTCAGATTACCGCACTGCGTAATTTCTCTGGTCTGCCACATCGCTGTCAGCTCGTAAAAAAGATCAAGGGCGTGTCTTACTACAACGATTCTAAGGCAACTAATGTAGCTTCAACTGAGGCTGCTATCTCTGGACTTAAGGGACTGCACAAAAATGGCATTATCCTTTTAGCAGGAGGTTTAGGTAAAGGTCAGGACTTTACCCCTCTAAAGAGATATCTAGGTCATGAGGTCAGCGCTGTTTACTGCTTTGGTAAAGATAAGCAAAAGTTATTAGATTTATCTGATAAATACTGCTTTGATGTTGAGACCATGGAACAGGGCTTGAACGAGGCTTATAAGGTAGCTAAAGAAGGACAGGCTGTGTTACTGTCTCCTGCTTGTGCTTCCTTTGATCAGTTCAAGGGCTTTGAGCAACGAGGTCAGTTTTTTGTAGATTTAGTAGCAAAACTACAAGAGTAAGATCTTTTATAAGTAGAGCAAACTGATGATGTTATTTCATAAAGGCAAAATTCCAGCTTTTGATAGAGGCCTATTAGTAGCCTCTTTGCTCTTGATTTGTCTTGGCATTATGGTCATCAGTTCGGCCTCTGTAATGGAGTCGATGGTAAAGTACGGAGATTCTCTGTACCAAACCAAAAAGCATGTATTTGCAGTGCTGATGGCTCTGTTTGTAGGTATGCTCTGTGCTATGACTCCTACTGAAATCTGGAAAAAGTACTCACTGCATTGTTTTATTGTAGTGTGTGCTTTGATGATTTTAGTAATGATAGTAGGTCGTGAAATCAACGGTGCAAAACGCTGGTTACCATTAGGTTTTATTAACTTACAGCCTTCAGAATTATTAAAGATTTTTTGGATCTTGTACTTTTCGTCATATGTTTCAAGAAAGATTGAAAGTATCAGTACCACCACCAAAGGCTTTATAAAACCGGCAGCTTTCATTGGTGTCATGGCTGTGCTCTTATTAGTTCAGCATGATATGGGATCTTTAGTGGTGGTCTCATGCATTACCTACTCTTTAACTTTTATAGCAGGTGCAGGTTTCATTAAATATGGTGTGGTTATCATGCTAGCACTGCTGTTAGCATTTTTACTGGTATTAGTATCTCCATATCGTATTGCAAGATTTAAATCATTTATGGATCCTTGGCAGGATCAGTACGGTTCAGGTTATCAGTTAACTCAGTCTTTAATGGCCTTCGGTCGTGGCGGTATTACAGGCGAAGGTTTAGGTAATTCATATCAGAAATTAGGCTATTTACCTGAGGCTCATACCGATTTTATTACCTCAATTTTGGGCGAGGAATTCGGCTTTGTAGGTATGGTATTGCTCTTATTGCTAGAGCTGTTCATTGTCTATAAGTCTTTTAGACTTGCTTTTAAGATTTTAAAACAAGATGCAATCTATCAGGGGTATGTAGCAGCAGGTATCGGCACCTTGTTCTGTGTACAGACTTTTATCAATGTAGGTTCAGCTTCAGGTGGTATTCCAACTAAAGGTTTGACTTTGCCACTTGTAAGTTATGGTGGCTCTTCGATGATTTCTTGCTGTATGGCGATTGCTATATTACTCAGAATAGATTTTGAATGGCGTAATAACGCTATAAGTGATAAACGAAAAAATGAAAGTTAAAAAAGTTTTAGTCATGGCAGGCGGTACAGGTGGACATGTATTTCCTGCTTTAGCTATTGCAAAGGCTCTAGAAAAAGAGGGCGCAGAGATTTTGTGGTTAGGAACACGTGGACGCATGGAAGAAATGCTTGTTCCTAAGTACGGTTACAACATCCGTTATATTGATGTTAAAGGTGTTAGACGTAATGGTCTTAAAACACTTTTAAAAGCTCCTTTTATGGTAGCAAGAGCTATTGTTCAGGCAAGAGCTGTAATTAAAGAGTTTAAGCCAGATGTTGTTTTAGGTATGGGAGGTTATGCTTCAGGTCCAGGTGGAGCTGCTGCTTTCCTCTCAGGCATTCCTGTTGTTTTACATGAACAGAATGCAGCTGCCGGAATGACCAATAAGTTGTTATTTAAAATTGCCTCAAAAGTAATGTTAGGCTTTCCGGGGGCTTTTGCAGGTGAGAAAGTATCAGTAGTTGGCAATCCAGTACGTGACAGTATTATTGCTTTGCACGAAAAGACTCGTGATTTTACACATACTCCTGTGAGAATTAGTATTATCGGTGGCTCATTAGGCGCAAGAGCCTTAAATGAACTGGTACCTCTTGCTCTAAAGAAATTTACTGATGACTCAATTTTGGTTACTCATCAGTGTGGCAAGGGCAACAGTGACAAGGTTAAAGCTTTATATGAAAGTGCTTCATTTAAAGTAGAAGCAACTGATTTTATTGATAACATGGATGCGCTGTATGCCAATACAGATTTAATTATCTGCAGAGCCGGTGCTTTAACTGTAGCTGAGACCTCAACTGCTGGTATTCCTGCTATCTTTGTACCTTTACCTACAGCAGTAGATGATCATCAGACCAAGAATGCTTCAGTTCTGGCAAAAGCAGGGGCTGCTTTTGTATGCAAGCAGTCATCACTTAGTGCAGATTCTCTTTATGATTTGGTAAAATCTTTAGTAGATGACAGAGAGAAACTTGCATTCATGTCTGCAAAAGCTTATGAATGCGCAATTACCGATGCTACAGAGCGCGCTGTAAAGATTATTGAAAGCGTGGTTAAAGACTAGCAAAAAGTCATACATAAATAAGAACGTAAACAAGTTACACAAGTACAAGATAAAGAAAGATTAAATGGAAAGTTCAAAGTTAAAATGCAATGTGCCTTTGATGCACAAAGTTAAAAGAATTCACTTTGTAGGAATCGGTGGTGCCGGCATGTGCGGTATTGCTGAGGTTTTAAGAAATGAAGGTTATGCAGTATCTGGTTCTGATATTGCATCATCTAAAGTTACCAAAAGATTAGAAAATTTAGGTATTACCGTATTTATTGGCCACAATGCATCTAATGTAAATGGCGCTAGCGTAGTTGTAGTGTCATCGGCAATTCATGAGGGTAACCCTGAGGTTGAGAGTGCTAGAGCTCTACATATTCCAGTGGTAAGGCGCGCTGAGATGTTAGGTGAGCTAATGCGTTACCGCTATGGTATTGCTATTAGTGGTACTCACGGAAAAACTACAACCACAAGTTTGATTGCATCTATCTATGCTGCCGCAAAACTTGATCCTACCTTTGTTATAGGTGGCCTTTTAAACAGTGCTGGTACTAATGCTAGATTAGGTACAGGCAGATATTTAATTGCCGAAGCTGACGAGTCAGATGCTTCTTTCTTACACTTACAGCCAATGATGACTGTTGTAACCAACATTGAGCCTGATCATTTAGATACTTATGGTGGTGATTTTAACTGTCTTAAAAAGACTTTTGTTGAGTTCTTACACAACTTGCCATTCTACGGTGTAGCCGTAGTTTGTGTTGATGATCCTAATGTAAGAGATATCATTCCCCAGATTGGCAGAACTGTTATTACCTATGGTGTAAGTGAAGATGCTGATTTTAGAGTAACAGATTTTAAAGAAACAGGTCCTCACAGCTCATTTACCTTAGTAAGAAAAGATGCAGCACCATTAAAGATTGAACTTCCAATTCCAGGTCTTCATATGGCAAAGAATGCAGCTGCTGCTATTGCTGTAGCATTAGAAGAAGGTATTGAAGGTGACGTTATCGTGCAGGCTTTAAAGAATTTTAAAGGTGTGGGCAGACGTTTCCAAAATTATGGTGAGTTTAAGACTAAAAAAGGCTGTACCTTAACCTTAGTAGATGACTACGGTCATCATCCAACTGAGGTTGATGCAACTATTAAAGCTGCAAGACAGGCATATCCTGACAAGAAATTAGTTATGGTATTCCAACCTCACCGCTACACACGTACACGTGACTGCTATGAGGACTTTGTAAGAGTATTACAGCAGGTTGATAAGTTAATTTTAGTGGATGTATATCCAGCAGGTGAACCCCCAATTCCAGGTGCCGATGGCAGACATTTATGTATGTCAATCAGATTGCAGGGTAAGATTGAACCTCACTTTGTGCAGACTGTAGATGAAGTACCTGCTCTTTTAGAAGAACTTGTTGAGGATAACTCATTAGTTCTGACTCAAGGCGCTGGTAACGTAGTACAGGTTGCCAAAAACTTAAGTCAAATCTGGGAAAAGATTTAATTTAGGCTTTAAAGAGTATGGCAGGCAGTAGACAGACAAGAGGTTACTTTATAGCAGGTGCATTGTTCCTGCTAGTCCTGCTTATTGCCATCGTAAAAAGTGACTACATCATTCAGAATACACTGTCTAAAACTGGAGCATTACCAGTTAGGGCGGTGAAAATTGATGGAGTCTTCAGACAGATTACAAGAAAAGGCATAGCAGATGTTACTGGTAGGGTTTGCGCAGGTCAGAATATAGCAACACTAGACACTAATGTCTTAAAGACTGAACTCATGAAAAATCCATGGGTGGCTCAGGTTGCTGTAAAGAAAAAAATGCCGGATACTATCGTATTATCTGTAATTGAACATGTACCTGCTGCCTACTGGAATGATAATGGCATCTATGATGCTCGCACAAAATCAATTTTTTATCCGGATCTGTCACAATTTAGCCAACCATTAGTGAAACTTGGGGCATTTAGGGATAATCTGTGCAATGAAGTTTACGACAGTGCGGTTTTGTTCATAAGAGCTATGAATGACAGTCCCTACCAGATGGTAGCTTTGTATTTGGATAAAGTAAGGTGTTACACCATTACTTTAGATAATGGAACTAGGCTAATATTAGGTAGAGGTCAGGACAAGGCTCTTAACCGACTAAAGAGATTTATAAGATCATTTAGTCACACTGGACTTAGCATCGATGATGTCGATTATGTGGATTTAAGGTATGATGTGGGTTTTGCTGTAGGTAAGAGAGACGCCAACTCTAACAATACAGTACAGACCGACAGTGCAAACTATTAAGCTCAGTAAAGCGCAATGCGTTTAAAAGAGTTTTTATTAAGGGAAATAATTCATAATGTTAAATATGAAGAAGAAAAACAATAATGCAGTTGCAAAGAGTGATAAGGAAGAACTTATCACCGCCCTTGATATTGGTAGTAGTCATCTGCGTTTGTTATCAGGTTATGTAGGTCCTGATAAACAGATTAGGATCAGAGGCTATAAAGAAATTAAGAGTGTTGGTTATTCTAATGGCGAAATTAACGATATTGGAAAACTGGCAGGCTCAATAGCTTCTATTGTGCAGCAGTTCCAGAATGAATATGGAATTGAGGTTAAAGATGTAGTAACTGGGGTTCCAGGTCACGTTATTCAGGGTGAAAATCAGCAGGGTAATATCACTGTAAGTTCAGGTCAGGTAACTGAAACTGATAGAAATAGGGCCATCGAAAACGCTGCTGCTGGTTTACAACAGTTAAACCGCAATGACTTTGTGGTAATTCACAAAAATCCGCAGAATTATTCAACCGAGTCATCAGAAAACATTGTTAACCCAATCGGCTTTTATGCTAAAAGACTTGATGTAAATGTCCATTTTATAGGTTGCAAAGGCTTATATAAAAAGAACATTGAACAAGCTGTCAGCATGATAAGTTCAAATATTCATACTAAGAATGTTATTTATGTAGGTAACGCAGTCTCTGCTGCTGCTATTACCGAAAATGAAAAAGAAATCGGTGTTATTCAGGCTGATATTGGCGGTGGCACCATCTCATTTACTGTGTATGATGCTGGTAAACAGTTAATCTCTCAGGGAATTTCTGATGGTGGTGACTATATTACCAATTCTATTGCAAGAGAGTTTGCTATTCCTAAACAGTCAGCAGAAGAGCTAAAACTCAAATACGGTATAGCATCTCCTGATATCATCCCAGATGATCAGAAAAATTATCAACTTAAAGTTGAAGTTCCAACTCAGTTCTCAAATCAGACTGAAGAGGTAACCATTACTTTAGGTGAGTTGTCTGCAGTTATCTACAGATGCTTAGGCAGCATGTTTGAACTTTTGTTCCAAAGAATAACAAGTCATGGTAAATCTTTCTTAAAATCTTTAGATATTGGTGCTGGTGTGGTGTTGACTGGTGGAACAGCCATGTTACGCGGTATTGATACAGTGCTATCAGACTACATCAACTATTACACCCAGAATCCTGCTAATGAATTTTTGCATTGCAACAGCAAGGTTCGTATTGGTGTACCTGTAGGTTTGAGAATGTGCGATGACATTCGAATTCCAAATGAATTAAGAAGCTCAATGGCTCCTGGTATAGTTGCAAGACCAGATCAGGCTGTAGTTTTTGGACTTTTGAGAGTGGCTAAATTTGACAATTTAGAGCAATACTCAAATTCAAGAAGCAGAAACGACGATTCAGATGAAGTTGGAAAAGGTTTCCTTGGCAACTTTAAAAATTGGATGAAAAGAGAGTTATAGATTACTATATGCTCACTTTGACGTGAGCTATAACAAAATTTTATGCTAAATTTGAGCAGAATGTCTCAAATATTGGTATGATTTAGTAAAGATTTTTAAGAGAGTACAAAAATGAGCGATTTTCGTGTTGAATCAGTGTCAAATTCAAATGCAGGGAGCACTATCACTCCTTCAGGAAAATGTGTTATCAGAGTATTAGGCATCGGTGGCGGTGGCGGTAACTCACTACAGCACATGATTAATGACAGTCTTTCAGGTGTGGAGTTTATTGCTGTAAACACCGACTCTCAGGCTCTTTCTAAGTCAACTTCACCATTAAAGGTTCAGATTGGTGTTAAGTTAACAAACGGTCTTGGTGCAGGTTGTGATCCTAATAAGGGTCGTAAAGCAGCTGAGGAAAGCAAGGAAGACATCAAGAAGTTGATTCAGGGATCTGACATGGTATTTATCACCGCAGGTATGGGCGGTGGCACTGGTACTGGTGCAGCTCCTATTATTGCAGAGATCGCAAAAGAAACCGGTGCTCTTACAGTTGCAGTTGTAACTAAGCCATTTAAGTTTGAAGGCAAGAGACACATGGTTAATGCCGAGTCTGGTATTACCGAGCTTTCAAAGCATGTTGATTCTTTAATCGTTATTGATAACGACAAGTTATTAAAGAACTTAGGTGCAAACATTTCTATTGTTAACGCATTTAATGCAGCAAATGATGTGCTGTTAAATGCAGTTAAGGGTATTACTGACGCTATCACAAGCCCAGGTTACATCAACCTTGACTTTGCTGATGTTGTAACCGTAATGCGTGGTCGTGGTCATGCAATGATCGGCAACGGTGTAGGTCAGGGCGCAAACTTTGTTGAGGACGCTGTAGATAGAGCTATCCATTCACCTCTAATTGAGCAGGTTGATATCAAGTCAGCAGCTGGCTTACTTGCAAATGTTCGTGTTAACCCTAACTTCCCAATTGCAAAATGGGAAGAAATTTGTAACGCAATTCAGTCATATGCTGATGAAGAGGCAGATTGCAAGTTTGGTATGAGCTTTGACGATTCTATCGCTGAAGATCAGGTTGCAATTACCATCTTAATTACAGGTATCAGCGCAACAGACAATACTTTAGCAGCTAATAAGCCTCGTCCAAATACTGTTGAAGGCTTAAACCGCCCTGCAATGCCAGGTACAAGACCTGCTGCAAGAGGTTTCTTCACACAGGCAAGAACTGATGCTGCTCCACAGCCATTCACTGCTTCACAGCCACAACAACCACAGCAACAGCCTCAGCAGCACGCTCAGACATCAGATCCATTTGCTCAGACTGCATATAATGGTAGCTTTGGCTCGGCAGCTCCACAGGAGCCAACCTTTACAGGTTTAAAGAGCGCAACTGAAGTCCCTGTAGACAGCTTTGGTAAGAGCCCTGCTGAAGACAACAGCAACATTTGGGAATTACCTCCAATCTTACGTTCAAAGTCTGAATAAGATTGCAATGATTAAATAAAAAACGGAGCATAAGCTCCGTTTTTTGTCAGAGCAAAACCAAAATAGACATACTTTCCAACTAATACTTAACCTTTACATTTTTTCTCTTATTCAATAAGTGTGCAATACACATAAATATCAGCCTGAGGTTGCAAAATAAAACTTATTTTTTATAATGTCATTCAATATAAACTTGCGGAGCCAAGAGATAAATGAGTGATGTTAAAGTAGAAAACGATATTAACATGCAGGGAGATACCATTACTCCTTCATGTGGCTGTGTAATTAGAGTCATCGGCGTCGGCGGTGGAGGTAATAACGCACTGCAGTATATGATGGATAAAAATTTAGCTGGTGTAGAGTGCATGGCTATCAATACTGATCCTCAGACTCTTGAAAGAACCAATGCAAAATTAAAAGTTCAGATTGGTGTAAGAACCACCAATGGTTTAGGTGCAGGCTGCGATCCTAATAAGGGACGTAAGGCTGCTGAAGAGAGCTATGAGGATATTAAAAAGTTACTCTCAGGCTCTGATATGGTATTTATTACTGCTGGCATGGGCGGTGGTACCGGCACTGGAGCCTCCCCAATTGTCGCCAAAGTTGCTAAAGAAGTTGGAGCCTTAACAGTTGCTATCGTAACTCAGCCTTTCTCTTTTGAAGGTAAACGTCACCGTATCAATGCAATGGCTGGTATCAGTGAGCTTGCTAAAAACGTCGATTCCATCATTATTGTTGATAATGACAAGTTATTAAGAAACTTAGGCCCGAACGTATCTTTAAAGAATGCCTTTGAAAAAGCAAATGATGTTTTATATCAGGCAGTAGAAGGTATTACCTCAGCTATTACTAACACAGGTTTTATCAACCTTGATTTTGCTGATATCGTAACCGTAATGAGAAACAGCGGTTTGGCTATGATTGGCTCATCTGAAGGTCAGGGACCAAACTTAGTTGAAGATACTGTAAGAAAGGCAATCAACTCCCCATTAGTTGATAACGTAAACTTAGGTTCAGCTACTGGCCTAATTGCTAATATCAGAGTAAGCCAGAATATTCCTGTAAATCTGTTGTCTGAAGTTTGCGACGCCATTCAGGCATACGCTCGCGAGGATGCAACATGTAAGTTTGGTCTGTATTTTGATGACAAACTTGATGACGGTAAGATTGTTGCTACAGTTTTAGTAACCGGTATCAGTTCAACTGATATTGATTTACCTTCAAATCAGGCTATCAACAGATTAAATCCTGCAAATAATTAGATAAAAATCTTGAGATAAACAGGTTATAAATCTGATAAAAATCGGATTATACATACGATAAAGTCGTAATTGCACTAGACAGGTAATTACGCTTTTTTTTATAAATTTAAGAAAATAATTAAATTTTAAATTGTCGCTTTCTGCTAATTTTTACCTAAGAATAAGCGACTAATATCACATGCAGCAAATAAAAGATCTGTAAACTATTGTTTAACTTAATGTTAAAAATGTTCGCTAGATCGCAAAAAAGTTATATAATGTGTGCAGTTCTGCACCACATTGGCGTGAGGTATTCAAATGATCAAGCAGAGAACAATCCTAAAACCTGTATCTATGACAGGTATCGGTCTTCATTCTGGTGCTAAAGTAGAAGTGGCTTTCAGACCAGCTCCTGCTAATACCGGTCTTGTTTATACTCGCACAGATTTAAATCCTGCCGTAACAATTAAGTGTAATGCAGACTCTGTAAGAGATACTCAGTTATGTACTGCACTTGTCAATGATAATGGTGTAAGAATTTCAACTGTTGAGCATCTTACAGCTGCATTAAGCTCATTAGGTATTGATAACCTTTTTATTGATGTTAATGCGCCTGAAATTCCTGTAATGGATGGTTCAGCTCAACCATTTATCTATCTGTTCGGTACAACAGGGATCAAAGAATTATCTGCTCCTAAAAAGTTTTTAAGAGTTGCTCGTAAGGTTCGTGTAGAAAACGAAGGTAAGTGGGCAGAATTAACTCCATCAGAGAGTGGTTTCCATTTAGATTTACAAATCGATTTTAATCACCCTGCAATGGATAGAGATAAGCAGCACTTTGCAATGGACTTTACAGGTCAGAGATTTGCAAGTGAAGTATCTCGTGCTCGTACCTTCTGCTTTATGCGTGATGTTGAATTCATGCATGCTCATAACTTAGCTTTAGGCGGTTCATTAGAAAACGCTGTGGTTTTAGATGACAACAGAGTAATTAACCCTGAAGGTTTACGTTATGAAGACGAATTCGTAAAGCACAAGTTATTAGATGCAATCGGTGATCTGTATATGGATGGTCACAGTATCCTAGGTAATTTCAAAGCTTACAAGACTGGTCATGATTTAAACAACCGTCTATTAAGAGCATTCTTAGCAGATCCTAAGAACTATGAAGTTATCGAATTTACAAATGAGATTGCTGAAAGCCCTGAACATGCTATTGATTTTCTTGATAGCAAGAAAGCACTAAGATCCTTTTAAGGATATTATATTAGATGCTGTCAATTAAGGCCGGATGGATTGAAGGAATTCGTCAGGTTCCGGTCAAAAGATTCGGTCCTCGTCCTAGTGGTTTTGAAATCTCTCTAATTGTCATCCACTGTATTGCTTTGCCTCCAAAACATTTTGGAGGACATTATGTGGATGATATCTTTACAGGAAGTCTTGATCCTGACGCTCATCCCTACTTTAAGGATGTAGCCCCTCTTGAAGTATCCACTCATCTTTTTATCAACAGACTTGGTCGTATCACTCAATACGTTTCATTCCTTGATAGGGCATGGCATGCTGGTCGTTCATCATACAATGGGCATAAAGAGTGCAATGACTACTCAATTGGTATCGAACTTGAGGGAAGCGATGATAGTGAATACACTATAGATCAGTATAAGAGTTTAAAAGAAGTCGTAGCTCTTATTAAGCAAACCTATCCTGCAATTGGTAATAATGTTGCAGCTCATAGTGAAGTCGCTCCAAACAGAAAGACCGACCCTGGTCCTTATTTTGACTGGAGTGGCCTAAGATAAAAATAAAGATAACCTAAAGATACAGAGGTGTACCAAACTTATGGCTAACTATCTTACTTCTTACTTTGAACAAGCGAAAGAGCGTCAGACTGCAGGTGTAGAGCCTTTAGCATTGAATGCAGAATTTACAAAAGAACTTGTTTCACTTCTAAAAACACCTCCTGTAGGTTCAGAAAATGATCTTTTACACCTCTTAAAAGACAGAATCAATCCAGGTGTAGATGAGTCTTCAAAAATAAAAGCTGACTTTTTATATGAAATTGCAACAGGCAAGGCTGTAAGTCCCATTGTTGATAAGAAATTAGCTGTAGCTCTTTTAGGCAATATGAAAGGTGGCTTTAATGTAGGTTACTTGGTGTCTTTATTGTCAGATAAAGAGTTAGCAGCGGACGCTGAAGATGCTCTAGAGCAGACTCTTTTAATCTACAACGCTTTTGATGATGTAGCAACATTAGCAACCAATGGCAATAAGAATGCTCAGTCTTTAATTCAAAAATGGGCTGATGCAACTTGGTTTACTAAAAAAGCTGAATATCCAAAGAAAGTTACTTTAACCGTATTTAAAGTAGCAGGTGAGACTAATACTGATGATTTCTCACCAGCTCCTGATGCCTGGTCACGTCCTGATATCCCACTGCATGCACTTGCTATGTACAAGATCTCACGTGATGACTTAAAGGCTGATATTGAAGGTGTAAAGGGCCCAATCTCTACTATCGAGAAATTAAAGTCAAAGGGCAATCCTCTCTTATTCGTAGGTGATGTTGTAGGTACTGGCTCTTCAAGAAAGTCAGCAGCTAACTCACTTATCTGGCACATCGGTCATGACATCGAAGGTGTACCTAACAAGAGAGCAGGTGGCGTAGTTGTAGGTGGTAAGATTGCTCCTATCTTCTACACAACTTTAGAGGATTCTGGTGCCCTTCCAATTGAAGCTGATGTTTCAAACTTAAACTCAGGCGATGTAGTAGATTTAAATGTTTATGACGGCACTATTACCCGTCATGATTCAGATGAGGTTTTAACTAAGTTCAGTTTAAAGACTAATACTTTATTAGATGAGGTTAGAGCTGGTGGTCGTATTCCTCTTATCATTGGTAAAGATTTAACCTCAAAAGCTAGAAAGTTCTTAAAGTTATCTGAGTCTGAGGTCTTTGCAAAGTCTTCAAAGATTGAAGGTGCTGGTGGCTACACCAGAGCTCAAAAAATTGTAGGTAAGGCTTGTGGCTTAGAAGGTGTACGTCCAGGTCAGTACTGTCAGCCTGTAATTACAACTGTAGGCTCACAGGATACAACAGGACCTATGACAAGAGATGAGTTAATTGATTTAGCTTGTCTTAAGTTCTCAGCTCCAGTTGTAATGCAGTCATTCTGTCATACTGCAGCTTATCCAAAGCCTGTTGATGTTAAGACTCATCACACCTTACCTCAATTCATCCAAAACAGAGGCGGTATTGCTCTGCACCCAGGCGACGGTGTTATCCATTCATGGTTAAACAGAATGTGTCTGCCTGATACTGTAGGTACCGGTGGTGATTCACATACCCGTATGCCATTAGGTATCTCATTTGCAGCAGGTTCAGGTCTTGTAGCTTTCGCAGCTGCAACCGGCATCATGCCACTTGATATGCCTGAGTCTGTATTGGTTCGCTTTACAGGTAAGAGAAAGCCTGGCATCACCTTACGTGATCTTGTACATGCTATCCCTTATTTTGCAATTCAAAAGGGCTTATTGACAGTTGAGAAGAAGGGCAAAAAGAACATCTTCTCAGGCAAAATCATCGAAATTGAAGGTCTTGAGGATCTGTCAGTTGAACATGCTTTTGAATTAGCTGATGCTTCAGCTGAAAGATCAGCTGCTGCCTGCGCTATCTCTTTATCAAAAGAGTCTGTAGCTAAGTACTTAAAGTCTAATATCGCTCTTTTACGTCAAATGGCAAAAGATGGCTATGAGACCAAAGAAGCTTTATTAGCCCGTGCTGATGCTATGCAGAAGTGGCTTGACAACCCAGAGCTTGTAGAAGCTGACAAAGACTGCTCATATGCAGCTGTACTAGAAATTAACTGCGATGAAATTAACGAGCCTATCTTATGTGCTCCTAATGATCCTGATGATGCTCGTTTATTATCAGAGGTTGCAGGTACTAAGATTAATGAGGTTTTTGTCGGTTCATGTATGACTAATATCGGCCATTACAGAGCAGCTGCCGAGATCTTAAAAGGTCAGAGCCATGAAGTCCCTGTAAGACTGTGGATGACTCCTCCTACCAGAATGGACAGACAGGAGTTGTCAGATGAAGGTCTGTTCTCTATCTTAGGTAAGGCTGGTGCTAGAATTGAAATTCCTGGCTGCTCACTATGTATGGGTAATCAGGCACGTGTTGCAGATAACGCAACTGTAATTTCAACTTCTACAAGAAACTTCCCTAACCGTTTAGGTAATGGTGCAAATGTGTTCTTAGGCAGTGCAGAGCTTGCTGCTGTTACTGCAAAATTAGGCAAGTTACCTACAGTTGATGAATACTTTGAAAACACCAAATGCCTTGATGGCAAAGAAAGTGAGATCTACTCACTGTTAGATTTTAGCAAGTAGTATTTACTATTTTTCTGAAAATCAACCTATACTTGAAGAAGCAGAGTGAGAAATATACTCTGCTTTTTTTATATGATCTCATTTTTGAGAGTTGTATACTATTCACATTGCACAAGCGATGTAATCGTTTGCTATAATAGGAAAAGTTAAGAGTTTTATCTCTTTTTAGTAGATCTTTCTACAATAAAGTTTCGACAATAGATTTTTTCAAAATAAAGTTCTATGTAATAGAACTTTGTAAATATAGTTATTGTTAGGAGTAACACATGAAAGTTGCAGTTTTAGGTGCAGCAGGCGGTATTGGCCAGCCTTTATCAATGATTTTAAAGAACAATTTACCAGCTGGTTCTTCTCTGAGCCTGTTCGACGTAGCACCATTTACCCCTGGTGTTGCAAAGGACTTAAGCCACATTCCTACAGACGTAACAGTCGACGGCTTCACAGGTGACGACCTAACTAAGGCTTTAGAAGGCGCTGACGTTGTAGTAATTCCTGCAGGTGTTGCTCGTAAGCCAGGTATGACTCGTGATGATTTATTCAACATCAACGCAGGCATCATCGCAAACTTAGTTCGCAACATTGCAAAGACCTGCCCTAAGGCATGTATCTGCATCATCACCAACCCAGTAAACTCAACTGTTCCATTAGCAGCTGAAGTATTAAAGGAAGAAGGCGTATACGACAAGCACCGTTTATTCGGTATTTCAGTTCTTGATGTACTACGTTCAGAGACTTTCTTAGCTGAAGAGTTAGGTATTTCAAATCAGCGTATCCTAGTTCCAGTAGTTGGCGGTCACTCAGGCACTACTATCGTTCCTTTAATCTCTAAGGTTATCGGTCACGAGAAGATCTCTCAGAAGAGAATCGAAGAGTTAACCTACCGTATCCAGAACGCTGGTACTGAGGTTGTTGAAGCTAAGGCTGGTGCTGGTTCTGCTACCTTATCAATGGCAACAGCTGGTGCTCGTTTTGCTCTTAAGGTTGTAAAAGGCTTATTAGGCGAGCCTGGTGTTAACGAGTACACCTACGTTGAAGGTGGTTCAAAGTACGCTCCATTCTTTGCTCAGTGTGTACGCTTTGGCAAGAACGGCTGGGACGAGACCTTAGATTTAGGTACTGTTTCAGAGTATGAGCAGAAGTTAATCGATGAGGCAGCTCCTCAGTTACAGAAGAACATCGAAAAGGGTGTTAACTTCGCTAAAGATTGGCTTGCAAAGAACAAGTAATCTAAAAGAATCATAAGTTAAAATAAACTATTCTTGGGAAGGCAGTTTCTTTTTTAGAGGCTGCCTTTTTTTGTAATATGAAATATAAATACACCATTTTTTAGAATGTTCATATTGCTAATTTGCAAATTTATCTGATTCAATCACCAAAGCAAATAAGACTGCTAAAGAAATATTGGATTATGCATTTTCAGAAATGTTTAATAATGTTTTAAGCGCTCTAATGCCTCTAAGGTGACTGTAAAACTCATTGAAGATGCAATGAAAACATACATTGTTGTTGAAGATAATGGTATTGGTCTTTTCAAGAAAATTAAAAATGATTTATCCCTTCAGGATGAACATCAATCATTATTGGAACTTGCTAAAGGAAAGTTTACCTCTAATCCAAAAGAACATTCAGGCGAAGGTATTTTCTTTTCATGTAGAGCTTGTGATTTGTTTTTAATTCATTCAGGCTCTTTGACCTACAGTCTAGATCGTGCTTCAGATATTGGAAAGTTTATCGAAACAGATAAAGATCTTGAAGATAATAATTTCTCAGGTACTCTTGTGTTAATGGCTATGAACAATAATTCCTCAAATTCTCTGAAAAAGTTTTTGATGAATATTTTTCAAGTTACGAAGATAAAACTTTTTGTAAAACTGTTGTTCCTGTTAAATTACTTCGCTATAAAGATGAAGGTATTATTTCAAGATCTCAGGCAAAACGCTTACTTGCAAGTTTTGATAAATTCAAATATGCAGTGTTGGATTTTTCTGGCATCGACGATATAGGACAGGCTTTTGCTGATGAAATTTTCAAGGTATTTGTAAATTCACATCCTGAAATAGAAATATCATATATTGAAGCTAACAAGAGCATTAAAAACATGATAGAGCACGTTTCTGCTAACAGATAAGCCCCATCTTATTCCTTTATCAATAGAATTTAGTTCTTTGCAGATATAAGTGGTGGAGGAGCAATCTCCACCATTTCATGTTTAGAAACTGTAGGTTGTAGATCCTAATTTTTGTGGATTTCTCTTGAGCTCTCAAGCTGTTCTTCTGAGTATGTGATCTATCAGCATATAAGCAATGATCTCCACAATTGCAAAATAAAATTAAACTATATTTAACTTTTACCGAAATATAAGTATTAGAAGAAAAAAAGTTTCAAGATAAGTTCTAGATAAAAGTTCTTAGCTTATTTTGAGAGTTTGTTTCTTAAAACCGTGTCATGTCACCTATACTTAGTGATATGAGAATATTAACTTAGGAGGACGTACGATGAGGTTAAACTGTAAAATCAGTCTCATTGCACTTGCTGTAAGCTTGATGTGCGTATCGGCTCCTATTTCATCCTATGCTGCAAAATATGAGGTTGTAACTAGTACTAAGGCAATGGTAGCTCGTGATACCTTACAGGGTATTGATATGAGTTCAATCTCTAATTCTGGCGGTGCAAGTACTGAAATGTACACTGCGGACAGAATGAATGCCATTGTTGAGAATACTGATCTTGTAAGTGTGGTAAAAGATCAGGATAAGTGCCAGTTCACCTCCGATATTGAAGATAGAGCAAGACTTGTAAAAAGTCCTGTCTTTATGTACGCATGGGGAGTAATGTTGCTCAATGGTACCTGTGTAACACAGGATCGTGATCTTGCAATTGGATATATTAGAAAAGCAGCTGACAATGGTTATGCTCCTGCCATGGTAAGAATGTCTCAGTTCTTTGAGCGCGGTCTTTACATGGGCAAGAATATGAATATGTCAGAGCAGTATATGCATACTGCTGCTGCTTTAGGTTCTAAGACTGCAAGATTAGGTTGGGCTGATATGTTAGTACGAGGCTATGGAACTCCTGCCTTGTATGAAGAAGCTTATGGATGGTTATATCATTCTGAATACGAAGATAACTATTCTAAAGCTAAAAAAGCATATCTTGAGAGTCAGCTAAAGAAGCATCTACCACCTAATGTGATAGCCCGTAATGAGGCCTTTGAGCCTGATTACTAAAAACTTGAGGACGGCAAAGCCGTCCTTTTGTTTTAATGAAGCTTTCCTGTATTCTCACAGTCTCATTTCACTCAAATCGTTAGATCATTTTAAGATCTGATATAATCAACGAAGTTTTTAATTATTTCTTACCAATTGGTGGTTATAAAATTACTTTATAAAAGTAATTTATGATAACTGCTTATTTCAAATTGTTTTCGATTTGCTGTAAGTTTTGTTTTGATAACTTGTTTATATTAAACAGCGTTTATATAAGAACACAGACAGCAGAATTTAGATGAGCCTTAAAGATGTTTGATAATCTTACCCAAAGACTTAACCGTACTTTAAAGAATATTAGCGGTAAAGGTCGTATTACCGAAGATAATATTAAAGACACCTTACGTGATGTCAGAACAGCGCTGTTAGAAGCTGACGTTGCACTGCCTGTAGTTAAATCATTTACAGCAAGAGTAAAAGAAAGAGCTTTAGGTCAAGAAGTTGCAATGAGCTTAACTCCAGGTCAGGAGTTTATTAAAGCAGTTCATGCTGAACTTGTTGCTACCATGGGCGGTGAGACCTCTGAAATCAATTTAGCTCATCAGCCTCCAGCTGTGATCTTATTAGCAGGTCTGCAAGGTGCTGGTAAGACTACATCTGCTGCAAAACTGGCTCTTTACTTAAAAGAGAGAATGAATAAAAAGGTACTGTTAGTATCAGTTGATACTTACAGACCTGCAGCTATGGATCAGTTAAAGACCTTAGCACAAGAAATTTCAGTTGATTGCTATCCTTCAGATCCAAAGGATAAGCCTGAGAGCATCGCACAGGCAGCTTTAAAAGAAGCAAAACTTCGAGCATATGACGTCATGATCTTAGATACAGCAGGTCGTTTAGCTGTAGATGAGGAAATGATGAACGAGGTAAAGCGTCTACATGATTTGACAGATCCTATCGAGACCTACTTCGTAGTTGATGCGATGACCGGTCAGGATGCAGCTAATACAGCCAAAGCCTTTAATGACGCTTTAGAGTTAACTGGAGTCATCTTAACAAAGGCTGATGGTGATGCTAGAGGTGGTGCTGCATTATCTGTAAGAGAAATTACTGGTAAGCCAATTAAGTTTATCGGTATGGGCGAAAAGATTGCTGCTTTAGAGCCATTCCATCCAGACAGAATTGCATCCCGTATCCTTGATATGGGTGATATCTTATCTTTAATCGAAGATCTGCAACGAAATACTGATCTTGATAAAGCTAAGAAGATGGCTGAAAAGATTAAGTCAGGCGCGGGCTTTACTTTTGAAGACTTTAGAGATCAAATTGCTCAGATGAAGAAAATGGGCGGTATGACCGGTCTTTTAGATAAATTACCTGGCATGGGTAATTTATCTGACAAGATTAAAGATAAAGTTAACGACAAGCAGATAGATCATATGGAAGCTATCATCAATTCCATGACTAAAAAAGAAAGACTTCATCCTGAGATCATTAAAGGTTCTCGTAAAAAGAGAATTGCTGTTGGCGCAGGTGTTGAGATCCATGAGGTTAATGTCCTCTTACGTCAGTTTGATATGACCCAAAAGATGATGAAAAAGATGGGTAAAGGTGGTGTCCGTAAGATGGCAGGTGCTATGCGTGGCATGATGGGAGCTATGGGTGGCATGGGCGGAATGGGAGGTATGGGTAACTTCTTCCGCCGTTAAGATTTTTATTAAAGAGAAAAGCCTTAGTATGCTTTAACTTTTTGATAACTTAAGTTAACAGTTGCATAAATTTTTTACTCTTGATTTTTTGAAATTAAAGTGTAAAATAATGCAACTGTTTTTGTATGTTGACAATTTTTTTAGATTGTCAGATTTTTTTAATTAATATAGGTACTAGCGAAATGGTAGTCATTCGTTTACGTCGTTTAGGCGCAAAAAAACGTCCTTTCTATCACGTTATTGTTGCAGACAAGCGTTTTGCTGCATCAGGCCGTTTCATTGAGCAGGTTGGTATTTACAACCCTATCGCTCAGGGCAAGGAAATCCGTCTACGTTTAGATTTAGAAAGCATCAATGCATGGATTGCAAAGGGTGCACAGCCATCAGATCGTGTAAAGCGTCTTTTATGGGAAGCTGAGCAGGGTGAAGAGGCTGTTTTAAAGGCTAAGGCTGATAAGCACGAGAAAGCTGTTGCTGCTCGTAAAGCAGCTGCTGAAGCAAAGGCTAAGGCTGAAGCTGAGGCTGCTGAATCTTCAGAGGCTGCAGAGGCTTAATAGCTGCTTATGGCAGATACACCGCGTCCAATGGGAGCTTTAGGCTCATCATTTGGAGTAAAGGGATGGATGAAGGTCCGTTCTTTTGCGAGCCAACCTGAGAACCTTTTTGACTACTCGCCATGGTTTATACGTCAGCGCGGGGCGGAATGGCGCGAGGTTCAGGTTGAAGAATACAGACCACATGGTAACGACTTTGTCGTTAAGTTAAATGTGGCCTCAACTCCTGAGGAAGCAAAAGCTTATGCAGGAGCTGAGATTGGGATCAGGCGCTCAAGCCTGCCTCCTGTACCTGAAGGTACATATTATTTGTGCGATCTTGAAGGTTGTACAGTAATTGGACTTGAAGGTGTAATGCTCGGCAAAGTGTCGAGAATTAGGGATTATGGAGCCACTCCTATTTTAGAGGTGTCTCCCTCTGACCACCTGGCTAAGGAACGTACAGAAGATTTTCTTATTCCTTATGTCGTGGGCCCAATTGTTAAAGCAGTTGATCTCGAAGCTAAGACAATTGAGGTTGAGTGGGGCGTAGATTATTAACCATGTACTTTGGTGTTGTTACGCTCTTTCCTGAGATGTTTGATGCTGTGACCAAATCAGGGGTTACAAGAAGAGCCTGTGAAAACGGGCTGATTAAAGTTGAATGCTTTAATCCTCGTACTTATACCTTAGATAAGTTTCACAACGTGGATGACAAGCCATACGGTGGCGGTCCAGGTATGTTGATGCAGGTTCAGCCATTGCGTGATGCAATTCATGCAGCTAAAGAAGCAGCACCTCAAGGAACTAAAGTAGTTTGTTTATCTCCTCAAGGTAAACAGCTAGATCACTCTCTGGTCACCAAATTCCACAGCTGGGGCTCAATGATTCTTGTAGCAGGTCGCTATGAGGGTATTGACGAGCGTGTCCTTCAGACTGAAGTCGATCTGGAGGTTTCAATCGGTGACTACGTCCTGTCAGGGGGTGAACTTCCTGCCATGTGTATCATCGACGCAGTTTCCAGAATGGTGCCTGGTGTTTTAGGCAACATTCAGAACGCACAAGAAGATACTTTCGCAAAAGGTCTCTTACATTTTCCTCAGTACACACGTCCTGAGGTCATCGATGGACTTAAGGTTCCTGAGATTTTAATGAGTGGCAATCACGAAAAGATCCGAGCTTGGCGTTTAAAGCAGTGTCTTGGTCGTACTTATGAACGTCGCCCTGATTTACTGCAGAACCGTGAACTGACTAAAGAAGAGAGTAAATTACTTTCTGAGTACTTAGAAGAACACGGCTTGAACTAAGATTTTTTGTTTTTACTTAATGGTAGGTACATTAAAATGGCTAGCAACCCAATTATTGATCAGCTAGAGAAAGAGCAAATCCGTACTGACATCCCTGAGTTCAACCCAGGTGATACTGTACGTGTTGAGGTTAAGGTTGTTGAAGGCGACAAGAGCCGTTTACAGGCTTTTGAGGGCAACGTTATCGCTAAGCGTAATCGTGGCTTAAACTCATCATTCACCGTTCGTAAGATTTCTTCAGGTGAAGGTGTTGAGCGTGTATTCCAGACCAACTCACCACTTATTGCTTCAGTTAAAGTAACTCGTCGTGGTGACGTTCGTCGTGCTAAGCTTTACTACTTACGTGACCGTGCTGGTAAGTCAGCTCGTATTCGTGAGAAGATCAACTAATCAGTACTCTACTGATAAGTTAAAACGCCCAGTCTATGCTGGGCGTTATCGTATGAATTCTAATTTATAGCAAGATAGCTATTCAGGTCTGAGTTAGAATCATCATCTACGTAATACTTCTCACCACATTTACTTATCATCTCAAAAATAGGAATAATCGATCTGCCTTTTTCAGACAGCGAATATTCGACTTTTGGCGGAATTTCATCATAAGATTGACGAACAATCATTTGACTTGAAATTAGCTCCTTTAGTGAGGTAGCTAATACTGCATCAGTAATGTTGTCTATTCTGCTTTTTATCTCGCCATACCTTAGATTATCAGCGTTTGCTAATACTGACAGTATGCGTGAATTCCATTTGCCTCTAAACAAATCGAGGCTATACTCAAGTGGATTACGGATATCTTTTTTTAGTTTGCACTTTTTCATTACTCAAATCACATCTTACTTTTTAACCCATCAGTTATTCTTTTTGCTACAGTGTTTCTATCAAGTTAATAGGATTGCAGACGTCAAAAATGTGTTATAAATCAAGTTATACGAACAATAAGGAATAAATTTGTAGAGGAATAAGAGAAATTTAGATTAGGAGCTGAATTGAAGCCTTTTTTACAAAATAAAAGGCCAAAACCCTACGCTTTGACCTGTAAGTTGTGGCCCTGACACAATAGTCATGTTCATTTTTCCATACCAATTGTTCTATGTAGAGTACCATAAAGACGCTTTCCCAAAATTTGTACTGTCACCGACGATTTTTATATGGTTAGCGATAATATTAGGCACAACAAATATAAGAATTCACGGTTACATAAAAAGACAAATCAAGCAGATAGGAACAGAGCCCAAGCTCATACTAACACCAAGAATAATCAGCTCATTTGAAGACAAAATCAAAAGAACCCATAATTTACTTCCAGACTTTGTCTTGCCATATTGTAATTACACAATAAAGAGCCTAGCCAGCGTTTTTACTTCTTATATTCCCACATAAACAGCCATCCGGTTTAAGTTATCTGACTGGGATAGACTATCCACAGTAGCCTTTAGCAACAGAAATAAGCAAACTAGTTCTTATATAAAGCAAAGAGGCTCAAAGCTATTCTATCGATATGGAACCATATCAAAAATAATAGTTCTTTAAGGAAAGCTAAATAACGTAAATTATATTATACATGGAAGAACTTCTTTAAATATTATTTTTTCGACAACAATTCAATATGCATCAATGTGTTGTCCTACCTTGAACACACGATTTCTATAACTCATGTTTCATCGGGGCACGTGGAATATCATTCCTGATTCAGTATTTGCAGAAGGCACCGTAAGATCATTTTCAGCTGTAACACGTTCTATAATCATTGAGAAAAATGACGCAGTTAAAGACTGTCTTAGAGATTGAAGGCTATAAGATAGAATTCGCTTTATCAAAGGCTGTCCTGCTACAAATAATGATCTTAAATTATCTGAGCTTATTAATGAAGAAGCTACTAAGTTAGGTTTGACTGTATTCTCTCAAAGAGCAAATCTTGGAGGGGAGGATTTCTCGTGTTTCCAGGAGCATATCAAAGGTGCAATGTTTAACCTAGGAACAGGCATCGGATCTAGCTTACATAATGGAGAATTTAAAGTAGATCCTGATGCTTTAAAATAGGTCTTAATGTCTATAGCCGTATTCTAAAAAGATTGGTTATTGTCTAGAAATGTAGCCATAACAGACGTTATGACTACAAAGATCTCAGTTATTTCTTCTCCTCACGAAAAAGCCTTTTATAGATCTGCTCGTATGCCATTCCAAGCAAAGACACAGGAGAATGATCATAAAGGCTATCTAGCAGTCGTTTAGAGTCTTTGATGTGAATTCGATTCTCTTTGATTGGATTTAACTGTCTGCAACCAAAGTGGGCAATGATTTTGGGAATACCATCTTTTTGCCTATCACTAAATTTAGCTACGTTATGATTCTGCAACAGGATGGCATCAGTTGAGGTTCCATATTTAATTTCACTGATATCAAGACGCAGTATGTAAAGACACTCTAAGAAGTATTTAGGGTATTTACCATCTTCCATCTTTGGTTTTGTGATAACAATAAACTCCTGATCATCATGCTTTTTGATGTAGTTATTCCAAACATAAGAAACAGGATCTTGCTTAATCTCATCGATAGCCTTAGTGTATATTTCTTCAAAAGTCATTTAATTCTCCATATGTTTTTACATGCTTTATGAGCTGGCTTAAAAGGCAAATTAGATGTCCTAGGTAACTTGAACCTCAACCAGGACACTAATGGCCACGTTAGTGTCTAATGCACGAAGTAAACTGCTCTATACAAAATTAGATTAGAGGTATGCTCTTTTTTAAGCGCAACAACGAAAGTTACAATGCAGTTACAATCTTGGTTATAACTACATCATGCTTAGTTATTTTTGCGCCTCAGGAAAGAGGTGCTTATAGATCTGATCACAGCACATTCCCATTAAAGTTATGACAGAATGAGCATACATGCTGTCTAAAAGAAGTTTTGATCCTTTGATGTGGATCCTTTTCTCTTTAATTGGATTTAATTGTCTGCAACCAAAATAGGCAATGATTTTCTGAATACCATCTTTTTGCTCATCAGTAAATTTAGCATTGTTATGATTCTGCAAAAGTATGGCGTCTGTTGAACTGCCGTATTTAATTTCACTGATATCAAAACGAAGAAAGTAAAGGCATTCAATAAAGTATTTTGGGTACTTACCTTCTTTAGGATAAGTAATTACCATGAACTCCTGATCATCGTGTTTTTTAATGCAGTTATTCCAAACAAAAGAAACAGGATCTTGCTTAATCTTCTTTAGCTCCCGTGCGTATATTTCATCAAAAGTCATTTGATTCTCCATGTCTATTATTTTCAAATCTCATGAACATTAGCAGCAGATGCGCAGTTCAAGAGTTTTGTTAGGTGATATAAAGCTAAGAGCAAACAGTCACCATTAAGGTGACATTCACCTATATATCTGGCTATTTACAGCCAAAAAGACTTGGACAGGAAATTCAAGATTAAGTGCCTAGTATTAAGATTTTTGAGTTGATTATTTAGGTATTAACTAGGTACATTTTCATTATAGAATTGAATTTAAAAAATTCAATAAATAGGGGATTAATATTTTTTAAAATAATATTAAGTATTTAATTCTTAAATAAATTAAGAGACAAAAGATAAAAAGAGTTCGTAGTGCCAATAATCTTAATTTTGCAACTAACAAGCAGAGATATGAATTGACAAGAAAAAAACTTGGACTCTAAAAACGAAAAAAGTTCGCTTTTAGCGAACTTCTTGAATCTGGTTGCGGGGGCAGGATTTGAACCTACGACCTTCGGGTTATGAGCCCGACGAGCTACCAGACTGCTCCACCCCGCGTCAAATTGTGACCATATGATATAGTTTGAACGCTCCAATGTCAAGCATTTTGTGAGCCAAATTCTATAATTTATAAAAATAAATTGTTTATTCAACTGTTGTTTGTGTAATAAACGTGATTTATATGCTGTTTGTATAATTTATTAAAAAAGATAAATTTCATATTGCTGTATTCGTTTCTGGGAATATCTTTTACTGTTGTAAATTTTAGAAGACAGATAATCTTAGAAAGTAAGAAAAGATCTTGAGTGTGTTTAAGAGAATGAAAGAAAGAGTTGAGATTTTGACAAAAATAAAGCGGAACTTAATCCGCTTCATTCTTCATAAATAGTGAGTATTAGTCACGAACTGCTGAAAATACAGAGTTATCGCCACCAAATGGGTTAGCTACATAACGCTCAGCATCCCAGTCGTTATCGTACTTAACGCTGTTGTCTTCAAAGGTGTATTTGAATCTGTACTGATATGAAGGCTGCTCGCCAGCTTTTACAGTGATTGAACCTTTGAAAGTGCCATTCTTCTGAGGCTTCATAGCAACTGGCTGCCAGCCATTGTGCTCGCATAGAAGATCGATCTTCTTAGCATTCTGTGCTGCAGTCTTTTTAATTGTGAAGGTTACAGTTACCTTATTATCTTTGGTAAACTTCTTAGAAACACTCATCGTATTCTCCTATAGTTACAAAGCACCGGCTTTGAAAACTTGACACAACTTTCTACTACAGACGGTACTTTATTTTTATAATTTCTACACAACCGTATTGTAAGCCTTTTTTTGTGCAATTTTCTATTTTTTAACCGTAAATAGATAATATACATATTCAATGTGTGAGCTATGATAAATTTTTGTTTAGCATCAAAAAATGAAAATAATTCGATATTTAAAAAATAACATTCTGAAAAAAAAGACTATTTTCTGTAATTTTTGAATGTTTACGCCGTAAACGTTTGCAATAAATAAAAATATTAAATTCAGGTAAAACTTTATAAAACAAAAGGTTAAATAATTGTAAAATACAGATAAAAATTATTGTAATTAAATAATTATGAAGATAAGATCAGTATAAAATGCAAATTTTTCTCAAAAGTTATTTTAGGTTCGTGCCCTGTTTTGATGATTTATATCAGAGTTAACTCTATTACTGTTTTTCCTTCAATTCTCTTTCAATGAGTTCTTTGGTGAAACTTCTGCGCATATAAAATCCACGCGGTCTGGTTTTTATGATTTCACCATCAGGTCCTGTACAGTCTGTAAGAGCTTTTCCATTTGCGCACTTTGGTCTTAACTGCATGATTTGACCAATACGGGCATTGATACTTTCGACGTGACCTGTTTTTACCATTTCATAGAGTTCCTCAAAGTCACTTTTTATTTGATTGAGTTGCTCTTCATTAGGAGTAAAAAAGAAATAACCTGCAATGACTCTATCTTCAAAATTCATGTCTCTTTGAGCGGTAACTACTACAAACAGTACTCTTTTAATTTTGGAGTATAGTGCTGAGTTTTCAAAGTTTAAATGTCTGATCCCTGTAAGAGGAGCATGACAAAAGAAAGTTGATTCTAGTGGTAATAGATTCTTATCAACAGGCAGAGTTTTTAACTCAAGACCTAATTTAGGAAAGTCTGGAATTGGTCGATTTTCAGCTGTAGCACCTAAAACTATCTCTAAAAGCTCTCCTGTAAAACCTTTTCCATGGGTAGTGGAAATAGGCAAAGGCACATTAGCAATTTTGGCAAGTTCACTGATACTTTTACCTACAATAGAATTTAGTGAATTGATGAGTTCTTCAAAGGTATCTGGACTTTTGGTTCTGATAATTTTGCAATTGTTAATACTCATCAAAAAATCCTTTAAAAATAAAGCTCAAAACGAGATCTGGTCTGACTTTGAAATAGGTGTTCTCTGCTATAATACATCACAGTTGTGATTTGTTTTAAATGTAAGATTTAGTTTAAAACAAAGATATTAAAAAGTTAAATAGACTAGGCGGTTTTCAGTGATAGACAAAGACGGATACAGACCTAACGTAGGTATCGTAATCTGCAACCGCAATGGTCAGGTCTTATGGGCAAGACGCATCAGACAGAACTCCTGGCAATTTCCTCAAGGAGGAGTTGACTATGGTGAGACTCCTGAAGATGCCATGTACCGTGAGCTTTATGAAGAACTTGGTTTACAAAAAAGTGATGTTAGACTTTTAGCCTCAACAAGATTTTGGCTTAAATACAGGCTGCCAAAAAGACTGGTCCGTTGGAATGAAAAGCCTGTATGCATAGGTCAAAAGCAAAAGTGGTATTTGTTAACCTTATGCTCAGATAAATCAAGTCACATAGAGTTTTCCCGCGAAGGTCATCCAGAGTTTGATGACTGGAGATGGGTAAGTTACTGGTATCCAGTAAGACAAGTGGTTGCTTTTAAAAGGGATGTTTACAGAAAGGTGCTGACATTCTTTTCTCAGGATGCATTGTTTGGACACAACTTTTTCGAGAAAACTGAAAAGTTTGAGAAAAATGATAGACGTGAGAAAAAATTCGGCAAGAACAGGAGAGGAAGCTGAAAGTGGAAGAAAATCAAAATTCAATCCTTCTAGCTTTACGCCAGATCATTCAAGAAGTATCAACAAAGAGCTCTTTTGAAGATACTGTGACAACTCTAGTAGATAGAATTCGCAGCACTACCCATGCTGACTGCTGCTCTTTATATCTATTAAATCCTAGAAAATCTTTATTAAGACTTGCTGCAACCGATGGTCTGCAAAAAGACTCTATTGGCAAAGCTTCCTTGCAAGTAGGTGAAGGTTTGGTAGGTTTAGTTGCTAAAAAGCAGGAACTGTTAAATCTTGCAGATGCTCCTTCTCATCCAAACTTTAAGTACCTTCCTGATGTAGGTGAAGATGAGTTTTTATCATTCCTAGGTGTGCCTGTAATTAACCAAGGTGAACTTTTAGGTGTCCTAGTTATCCAGTGTAAAGAGAACAGACAATTTACAGAACAGGAAGAAACCTTCTTAATCACTCTGTCAGCTCAGATTGCTTCAATCATTTCTGTAAATAAGTCAGAAAAAGAAACCAGCTCTGATTTTAATAACGGTAAACGTTACAAAGGTAAGACAGGCTCAGGCTCGATTGCTATTGCTCAGGCTGTAGTCTGGAAACCACCTGTTAACTTTGAAACTATGCAGATCATGTATTCTGATGATAAGGATATTCAGTCAGAATTATTCCATCAGACCATTTTTCAGCTACAAACTGAAATGGATTTAGCTAATCTGCATCTACAGGAAACTTCTCATACTGAGGCTGCATATGGCTATATGTCAGGCTATGGCAGTATGCTCGATGATCAGACTTTTGAAGATGAGGTTGATAACGAGATCTTCTCACAGGGTTATGTAGCTGCATCTGCAATTAAAGTCGTAGCACAAAGACGTATGGATGAAGCTAAAGCTCAAAATCAGACTGATAAAGTTCGTGATATCCGTGACTTTGCCTCCATCTTAATCACAAGACTAGTTCATTTAGCTCCAAAAGAGACTGATGTAACCTCTCCAATTGTCTTAGTGGTAAAGAGCATGCCGGCTGCCGTTGTAGCTCAAATGCCTCAAGATAAGGTCGCTGGTTTCGTCTGTGTGGATAATGCTACCTCTGCCCATACTGCAATCTTAGCAAGAGATCTTGGAATTCCTGCTGTAATCGATGTAAATCTTGATTTAAATGACGTTGATGGAAGGACCATTATCGTTGATGGTCAGAATGCTGAGGTTATCGTTGACCCATCATCAAGTGTGGTTGATGAGTATATGCAGTTGATTTCTCAGTCTCGTCAGTTACATGATCTCTTTGAAAGTGTGAAGTTTGAAAAGGGCGTAACTTTAGACGGCAATAAAATTACCATTCAGTTGAACGCAGGTCTAAATCATGAGGATGACGATCTGGCAATTCAAACTGATGGTATCGGTTTGTACAGAACTGAAATTGCTTTCATGCTAAGCTCATCTCTGCCATCTGAAGAACAGCAGATTTCATGGTATAAGACTTTACTCTCCCAGTTTAAAGGTTTACCTGTCTGCATGAGAACTTTAGATATTGGTGGAGACAAGAGCTTGCCTTACTTACCAATCGAAGAGGACCAAAACCCTGCTTTAGGCTGGAGAGGTATTAGAGTTTGTATCGATCAGCCTAATATCTTAAAGACTCAGCTTCGTGCCATGATCATTGCTAATCAGGAATTTGGCAATCTTGAAATCATGTTACCTATGGTCTCAAGATTAGAAGAAGTCTTAATCGTAAAGAGGATCTTAAATGAGGCCTTAAAAGAGGTCGCAGAACAAACCGGTAAAGAGGTGGTTCGTCCACGCTTTGGTGTCATGATTGAAGTCCCATGTGTAGCTTTCATCTTAAATGAGTTGGCTGCAGAATGTGATTTCTTCTCTATAGGTTCAAACGATTTAATTCAGTATTTATTCGCAGCTGACAGATCAAATCCAAAGGTATCTAAGATCTTTGATCCGTTTAATCCTGCTACAGTAAGATGCCTGAAGTATTTAATCGATAGAACTACAGAGGTAGGTAAACCTCTGTCAGTCTGCGGTGAGCTAGCAGGCTCTCCTGTAGGCTCATTACTTTTAATGTCATTAGGCTATAGCAATCTCTCTATGAATTATTCACAGATTGCTAGAGTTAAATATATTGCCCGTCATGTTAATCTGCAGGATCTGCTAAGCATCGGCAAGATGGCTCTAACTTTAAACTCAAGTGTAAAGATTAAGAGCCTATATATTGAATATGCAAAATCTCAAGGTCTATCCTCAGTCATAGATCCAAAGAACTATAACCAGAACAGGAGCTAAGTGTGCAAGTTTATTTAGATTTATTAAAGAAGATCATGGAAGAAGGTACTGACAGAAGTGACAGAACTGGCACTGGTACCCGCTCCATTTTCGGAACACAAATGAGATTTAACCTAGAAAAAGGTTTCCCATTAGTAACTACTAAAAAGTGCCACTTAAAGTCTATTATCCATGAGCTTTTATGGTTTATCTCAGGCTCTACTAACATCAAATACCTGCAGGAAAACGGTGTTCGTATTTGGAATGAATGGGCCGATGAAAACGGTGATTTGGGTCCTGTTTACGGTAAACAGTGGCGTGACTTTGAAACACCTGATGGCAGACATATCGACCAATTATCAAATGCTATCGACTTAATTAAACATCACCCAGAATCAAGACGTATTATCGTTTGTGCCTGGAATCCATCTGATGTGGACAAGATGGCTCTGCCTCCATGTCATACTCTATATCAGTTCTATGTGGCTAATGGTAAGCTCTCATGTCAGCTTTATCAGAGAAGTGCTGATATGTTCTTAGGTGTGCCATTTAACATTGCAAGCTATGCTCTTTTGACCATGATGGTAGCTAAAGAGTGCGATTTAGGTTTAGGTGACTTTGTTTGGTCTGGTGGTGATACTCATATCTATAAGAACCACTTTGAGCAGGTAGAACTGCAGTTATCTCGTACTCCAAGAGCTCTGCCTACTATGAATATCTTACGTAAAGCTCCATCTATTTTTGATTACAAATATGAGGACTTTGAATTAACAGGATATGATCCATATCCTGCAATTAAAGCTCAGGTATCTGTTTAGTCTTTAAAATGTAATTCAAAGCGTAATTTAAAGTAAACAGTAACGAGTAAAGTTCATTAGTTAAGAGAAGAGAATGGTAGAAGTTTCAGGAAAAGTAAAATGGCAGTCAAGACGCGGTATGCGTGAGCTTGATTTAATGTTACTGCCATTTGTAGATATTGATTTACCAAAATGTGACGAACAGATGCTCAATGATTATGTTGATCTTCTAGAAGCATCTGATCTTGAGTTGGTGCGCTGGTTTAACGGCACCGAAGAGGCAAATACCGAAAGTCGCCGCAAGGTTATTGAATTTATTAAAAAGTGCCATGCAACACGCATGGGTAAAGAGGGCGTTTAATGCTGTTTTCAGAATTTGGTCTTCCAGATTTTTTAGTTGAGAATATTGAAAAATTAGGTTGGGATAAGCCTACACCTATTCAAACTCTAGTTATTCCTAAAGCACTAGAAGGTGCAGACATTTTAGGCGGAGCTCCAACCGGTACTGGTAAGAGTGCAGCTTTCTTATTACCTGTAATTGCAAGACTGTCGCTTGAGAAAAAGCCTGGTGTCAGAGCAATTATCCTCGAGCCAACCAGAGAGCTGGCGCTACAGGTTGAAAATGTCTGCCAGGCTTTAATTGAAGGCTATAACGATTTATCAGCAGGTACTATCATCGGAGGTGGCAGCAGAGAGATTGAGCGCGAAAATCCAAGCTCAATTATTGCGGCAACTCCAGGCAGACTTATTGAATACATCGAAAAAGGCTGGCTCGACACCTCAACTGTACAGATGTATGTCATCGATGAAGCTGACAGAATGTTAGATATGGGCTTTAGAGATGATGTCGCTAAAATTACTCGTGAGCTCTATAACCGTTATCAGACCCTGTTATTCTCTGCAACTCTAGAAGGCTCTGGTATTGAGGATTTTGCATCGTCCGTCTTAAATGATCCTCTTGAGGTCAGAATTGGTGCCGGCGGTGAAGAGGATGAAGTTTTACCTGAAGAACTGCAGTCTCGTGCCTATTACGCAGCAGGCGACCCTCAGAAATTAAAGATCCTAGTGCACTTGCTTACTACTATCAAAGGCAAGTCTATTGTCTTTGTAAAGACTAAAGAGAGATTACAGAGATTAGAAGCTTCATTACGCAGAAACGGCTTTAAGTGTGCAAGTCTTCAAGGCTCTATTTCAATGACTGAAAGAAAAGCTGCTCTGCGTAAGTTCAACGAGGGTGAGAGTGATATCTTAATTGCAACTGATGTAGCTTCCCGTGGTCTTGATCTTCCGGATGTAACTCATGTTTACAATTTTGATATTCCTGCTAATGCTGCAATTTATGTACACAGAGCAGGTCGTACAGCAAGAGCCGGTGCTCAAGGTGTGGTTACTACATTAGTTATGGCCAATGAAATTGGCTTTTTAGAGAAGCTTGAGCGTTACACAGGTAAAGCTATTGAAAAGAGATCTATTAAAAACGTCTGTGCAGTTTTCCCTGTAAAAGATCCTAGTGCTCCACGTCAGTCTGAAAAGAAACGCTCACGCGCAAGCATCGGTGGTAACGGTGGATTTGACAAGAAAGTAAAAGATGAGGAAAAGAAGCCTCATAAAAAGAACAGACTTCGTGATAAAAAGAATAAAGGTAAACCAGATTTTGCTGCTAAGAGAGCTAAAAAAGCTCTAAGAGCAAAAGCTAAAGAACAAGCTTCAAAATCTGAATAGCCTTTAAATTAGATAAGATATAAAAGGACGCATCATGGCAGTAACAATCATTAAAAATGCCAAACTCCATGTAACCTCAGAGGAGTTTGTTGACGCCACATCACTAGCAATTATGGATCATAGAATTGTACCTATGGATCCAGGTCTTTTAGAGGATGGTACTGCCGAAGAAATCGATGTTAAAGGACTTCACATATGTCCTGGCTTTATCGATCTCTTAGTTAATGGTTGTGCGGGTGTTTCATTTGGTCAGACTCCATCTATTGAAGCTCTAGAGCAGATGCGTCGTTATTTAACTCAACATGGTACAACTACCTTTGTGCCTACTTTAATCTCAGGTCCTCGTGAGAACTACACAAAGGCTATGGCAGCTGTCGCCGAGTTTAAAGAAAAGCATCCTTCGATCTGTCCTGGTATCCACTTAGAAGGTCCTTTTATTTCTCAATTACATAAAGGTTTTCATCCATCTGGATATATAAGACCATTAGGTCAGACTGATCTTGATTCATTAAGAGTTCAAAAAGATATCATTGCCTATATGACTATCGCACCAGAGGTTGTAAAGGCAAAGAATATCATTGAGTTATTACAGAGCAAAATCACTTTGTCATTAGGTCATACAGCAACTAGCTATTTTGAGGCTATGCAGTCTTTTAAGGCTGGTGTTACAAATGTAACCCACCTTTTCAATGGCATGCGACCTCCAGTAGGCAGAGAGCCTGGCTTAGTAGGAGCCGCTTTGCAAAGTGAAAAAGTCTTTGCAAGTATTATTGCTGACGGCAAGCATGTTCACCCATCTTTAGTAAAACTAGCACATAAAGTACTAGGTGACAGACTCTACATTGTCTCTGATGCTCAGCCTGTAGCAGGTATGCCAAAGACTCCTCAATCTTTCATTGTCGGTGCTACGGAAGTCTTTGTTGATAAGCGTGGACTTATCGATGCAAAAGGCGCATATGCCGGTACCAGTATCTGTATGATGGATGGCGTGAAGTTCTTAATTCAAAGCTGTGGCTTCAGCCTTGATGAGGCTCTGCTTGCTGCAACCTATACCCCAGCAAGAGCTATCGGTTTGCAGGATATGGGTAGAATTGAAGGTGGCTTTATCGCCGATCTGGTTATCTTTGATGATGACTTTAGAATTCAGTACGTGGTTCAAAATGGCTTTGTTAAGAGTATTGCTGAGTTAGTTTAATATGGAAAACATCTTAGACAGAATCGCAGCTGAAACTGATCTTACAAAGTCAGAGAGAAAAGTAGCTGCTACTATTCTCAAAAATCCAGCATTAGTTGTAAACGAGAATATTGCACAGTTAGCTAAAAGAGCACAGGTCTCAGAACCATCTATTTGCAGATTCTGCAAGCGCTTTGGAGCTGAGGGATTCCCTGCATTTAAACTGATTCTAAGTGCTACAGTTTCTGCTGAGAACTTAAAGAAAGTTGAAGCTGTAAAGCAAGGTGATACTGTAGGAGATGTGATTTCAAAAGTCATAGGTGCTGCTAAAAACTCTGTATCGAGTGCCGAGCGCGCAACCGATGAAGGAACTATTGCAAGAGCAATTGATGTTGTCAGTCAGTCTCGTCGCATCGTAGTTTTATCTCAAGGTTTAACCTCATTTATCGGAGTTGATTTTGTAAACAGAATGCTAAATTTAGGCTTCTTTTGCCAAGCCTATACTGACAGACAGTCAATGATGTTAGCAGTCTCCTCTCTACGTTCAGGTGATGTAGTTTTAGCAATCTCAGCTACAGGTAAGAATAAAGATGTCTTAGAGGCCTCTCTTGAAGCTCGTGCCACAGGTTCATGTGTCTTAGCAATCTGTCCTGAAGAAACACCAATCAGTGAGTGTGCAACAGTTCACTTAAAGTCAGCTGAGAGTGTAAGCCCTGAGGATGACAGTATCTTTGCAAACAGGCTGTCTTTAATGCTGTGCTCTCAGATCATCATTGGTGGCGTAGTTCTGCGTCGTGGAATTGCAATCTCTGATCTTAAGCCAAAGCTAAAAGAGACTAGATTAAAATCCTATGTGGGAGTGGAAAAAGAAGAACCCGAAAGCTCTGATCCAAAAGATGATAATGACGATGGTTCATTAAAGCCAGGAGCTCCTATTACTACCTTAGATTGGCATCCTTACTAGAAGATCATATCTTTAAAGTAAAGCGTATCTTGCTATACAGAAGCGGAAATATAGACAATCTTAGTTTTGAATCATCATTTTGTATAACATAGTATTTTTTCTTCAGAACACTTAATATTAGTCACTTAAAAAAGAAAATTCTTTAAATTGCCTATATAATCTAAATTAAGGTTGCAGGGAATTATTGGTATGAAAAAAATAGGCGATACTGGTTCATTTAAAAATTTCTATGAAAATAATAGAATTTATATAGATAAAACAGAATATCTTTATAGAATGCTAGTAGACAATCCTCTAGAAAGAATATTTGTCTCAAGGCCTCGTCGCTTTGGTAAATCTCTTACCCTAGATACTGTAGCAACTCTATTTGAATCAGGCGTCGATCCTTACTTTAAAGGTACCTGGATTTATGATAAATGGACAGAGCCTACTTATCCAGTATTTAGATTAAATCTGATTGAATATCCAAAGGATGACCTTATAGAATTTAAAAGACGACTAATCAAAGATATTTCAAACTTTGCGTTTTTAAACAAAGTAAAAAATTATTTTGAAGATTTCTCCCCAACTGGCTCACTAAAAAGTTTATTAGAAGCATTAGCAATAGAGCACAGAAAAATAGTCCTTTTAATTGATGAATATGACTGTCAGCTAACAGCAAACATCAATAACAAAAAAATCTACGATTCTTTCCAAGAGTTTTTAAGAGAATTTTACGGAATAATCAAAGGCAAGTATGCCATAAGATTCTTAGGTGTGACGGGAGTAACAAGATTAAAAGATGTATCAATCTTTTCAGTTGGCTCTGATATCAACGATATCACTAATGACAGTGCCTATTCACAGATGATAGGTTTTACCCGTGATGAGATTAAAAAGTACTACATTGATTATTTAAAGCTTGCAGCTTCCTGTGAGAATAACTGTAGCGTTGACAAAGTAACTGATGCTCAGATTGAGTCTATGTTAGATATGATGGCTCAGAATTATGATGGTTACTGCTTTGATGAATTCTATAAAAAGAAAGTATTCAGTACCTGGTCTGTAAATAAATTTTTCCAAAATATTGTAAAAAATAAATTTGTAGATTTTGGTGAATACTGGTACGACAATGGTGGCTTACCTTCAATCCTAGTTAACTATTTAAAAACACATGAACTGAATATCTTTGATTATTTAGATAAAAATAAGAGTTTAAAAGTTACGGATGATGACTTTAAAAATCCAACCTCATTAACCACGATCGATCAGAATGTACTGATGTGCCAAACAGGATATCTAACATTACGTTCTTCACTTAATGATTCTAATATCATTGCTTTAGGTATTCCAAATGGAGAGATCTATAAAGCTTTAAATAAGCTTTTAGCAGCCAAATTCTTTAAAGGGACGATTGATGTTACCAATGATGCTAATGAGAACATCCTGGATGTAGGTTCTGTTGAGGATATCATCAGTTTACTTAACACTATGGTCAACACTGTAACCTATGATGCCTATCCATTAAATTCAGAATCATCAGTGCAGAATTATGTTAAAGCCTATCTGCTAGGGGCTAAACAGAACGTATTCTCAGAAATTCATCAGGCTAAAGGTAGAGCTGATTTAATGATTGAGACCAATAAACGCAGAATCGTCATTGAATTTAAGTATGCAAAAGATGAGACAGAAGCTAAGGCAAAGCTTAGTGAAGCTATAGAGCAGATAAAAACACGAGACTATGGCAATATTGTGCCTAGAAAGGATGAGCTGTTAAGAATAGCTGCTGTCTTCAATGC
>OASE01000010.1_pt1 | contig 90099 bp, 44 predicted proteins | sample 1494851 | NCBI WGS metagenome assembly OASE01 (sample SAMEA3360680, study PRJEB22359) | human gut metagenome | biome: ENVO:urban biome; feature: ENVO:human-associated habitat; material: ENVO:feces | place: Bangladesh | collected 2011 | reverse complement strand
TATTCCTTTACTTTACTACGACAAAAGTAATAGAAAAAGCTTCTAACTACAAAGTTCTATTTAACAATGTTTGCAGGTTAGCGGCTGCGCCGCTTAACTGCTGCAAACTTAGAGCGACGCGTCCCGCGTCGGGAAAATATGCAGCTATTATTTAGTAGCGTTCGTGTTTCCCTCCATTCTCTACCCCGATGCGAGGCGCGTCGCCCCCATTAGAGCTTGCGTTTCTTCAAGCACAAGGCACAAAACAACGGCACAAGGCTACGCGGATTTCCGGTCGTGGGAGGGCGGTTTTTCTGTCATGGGGGAGAGAATTTTCTGTTGCTCCTACCAAAAATCCGCCCTCCCGTAACAAATATTCCGCCCTCCCTATGCCGTAAAGCCACGCGCCCGCAACCCCTAACACCACCCCCACACCCGAACACAGCAAACAGTGCGCACTGTAAAGTACAGTGTGCATAAAGATAAATTATTCGCGCGCATAGCCTACTTTCTGCATACTAATTTACACAAAAACAAGTCATCATGCTAAAAAATTGGCTTTATGCTTGTCAGATAAATATATTTCTGTAATTTTGCCATCAAGATCAACTAACAATTTTATTTAATTGTATGAATAAAATACTACGTTTATGTACTGTAGTGCTTGCTTCATGCTGTTTCGTGCATAGTTATGCGCAGCGTGAAATTAAGTTCAGCTACTGCAACGACTCGCTGTCGAACTTTTCGGAAATGGTACAGAACCAGCAAGAATCAGGCTCTTTGCGCTTTGGCGCAGCCATACTCATACCCGGTTCACGCCTTAAGGCACTGATTGGTCAGAAAATCACACATGTGCGCTTTCGCTGCACCTCAGGCATTTCGGGCATCTCGGTGTGGGCACGCAACAGCCTCAAGGACTACGTGATAGGCGCCCCCACCCGCTTGAACAAATCGGTGGCTGGCTGGAACGATGTCACACTCAAAACGCCAATCGACATTACCGGCGACGACCTCTACATAGGCTATAACGGCACTGCCGAACCAGGAGCCGGCGTTGTGTGCGACGGCACGGTAAATGCCAACGGCACATTCTTTTACGACGGCAGCCAGTGGAGAGACTTGAGCACCGAGCAGTATCCGCCCTTCTGCATACAAGCCTTTGCACAGGCCGACAACGATGCACCTCTCGTTGACCTGGCTACCGAAAAGGTGACCTTTGACAATGCCTACACCAAGATGGGCGATACCGCAAAGGGCACCATCAATGTGGGCAACTACGGTGTCGACCCCGTGGCAGCGCCCAAACTCTATTACAGCGTGGGCGGCGGACAGCCCGTCGAGGTGTCGGTAAGCGGTACCATCAAGCCTAACAACACACAGCAGTACAGCTTTGAGGTGCCCACCAAGGACCTTGCCGAGGGAAAAATTCCCCTCCGCGCATGGATTTCGACCGACGACATATACAAGGGCAACGACAGCATCGACACCAACTTGCTCATTTACTCCACCAGTTTCCCGCACAAAGTGCTGGTTGAACACTTCACCACGCTGAAGTGTGTCAATTGCCCCGACGGACATAAAGCCCTGTCGGCATTGCTCTCCGGACGCAAGGACTATGTGTGGGTGGCCCACCACATTGGCTATCAACAGGACGAGCTCACACAGTCGGAGTCATACGGTCTGCAAGCCTTCGGCGCCACCTCGGCCCCGCTTGCCATGTTCGACCGCAGAGCACTCTCGTCGAGCAAGTCTGCCTCTCAGCCTACCATGTACATCAGCTACAGCGGAGGTGTGCAGGCTACGCTCAAGCACATACAGCCCGACTTTGAAAAATGTGCCAGCACGCCTGCCTTCGTGTCGGTAAACATCGAAAATAGCTACGACCCCGCCACACGCACCCTCAGCACTACCGTCAGCGGCACACGCAACGCCATATTCAGCGAATTTTACGACCAGGCTAACCTTACTGTCGAGCTGGTGGAGGACCATGTGCAGACTAACGCCTCACAAACTGGCAGCGGCGAAAAGGTGCATAACAATGTGTTCAGAACGGCCCTCACACGTTTTGACGGCGACGAAATAAACTGGAACGGCGACACTTACAGCGAAACATACACTACCACGCTGCCCGACTCTTGGAAGAGCAACAATGTGCGCGTAGTGGCCTTTGTCAACCTGCCATTCAGCAGCAACGAAACTGAACACGCCGATGTGCTCAACGCTGCCCAGCTCAACATCAACTATGCCACGGGCATTAACAATGTGGAGGCCGGTGCGGCACAGGTGCTCGACCGCGCTTGCTACAACCTGCAAGGCCAGCGCATCAGCCAGCCCACCACCAACGGCGCATACATTGAGCGCATTGTCACACCGCAAGGCGTGCGCATCAGCAAGCGCATTAAGTAAGCATAATATTACCTTAAGCAAGCGCCCTCGCCTGGTTGTCTGAACCGACCGGTGCAGAGTGGCTACTTACTAAAACACACAATTATATGAAGAAAGCTTTACTCACCGCAGCCTTGGCTGCCTGCGCATTTGCAAGTGCCTCAGCACAAGTAAATGACAACTTTACGGGCCACATTTTCAGTGCCATGTCCGACAACGGACGCTACGTGGCCGAGTCGATGGACGGAACCATCAATTTCCTTGACCGCTGGACGGGCGCCACATGGACTTACACCGCCGACAATGCCGGCGGCGGCAACGGCCACTGCGTCAGCAACACGGGCATTCTTGTGGGCACCAACGGCACAGCACCTTGCTACTGGCTTGACGGCACATGCTACGAGCTGCCCTTGCTCGACAACACCACGGGTGACCTCGGCGGCTGCAACGGCATCACACCCGACGGCAAATACATCGTGGGCGACCTCGGCACAGGCGTTGGTTTTGGCACCGCAGACGGACTGATGAACTGCCCCGCCATCTGGACACGTCAGGATGACGGCACTTACAAGGTTGACACACTGGCCTATCCTCACCGCGACTTTACAGGACGCGCTCCGCAGTATGTCATGTTCAACGACATCTCGGCCGACGGCTCTGTTATCGTGTGCCAGGTGCGCGACTACACAGGTTTCTACAACTATCCCGCCATCTACAAGAAGGGTGCCGACGGCAAGTGGAGCTTCACCGTTGTGGGCGAAGGTCTGATTTGGGACGACGAAAAGATTAAGAACGTTCCTGCCGAACCGGTTGACCCCTCAAATGAGGTACCTGTGGCGGAGAGCTACTTTACCGCAGCCGACACAGTGGCTTACAACAATGCCGTAGACAAATATACTGAGGCTGCAAAGGACGCTCAAGACGGACTTATTCCTTGGGACTCTGTGCCAGAGCGCCCCGACTATTTCAAGTATAAGTACATCACCGATAAACACGACCAGTGGGCTGCCGACTCGGCTGCATACCAGGCAAAGGTGGCCAAGTACTACGAGGACTTTGATGTTTACCAGCAGGCACTGAAAGATGCCACATTCGGCAACAGCTTCCAGTTCAACAACTTGGTGCTCTCTGCCAACGGCAAGTACCTTGGCACGACGTTTGAAACCTCTAACCCCGATGCCGACCCCGAAATGGGTAACGTCGAAAGCCACAGCTACCCCACCGTTATCGACCTCACCGGCGATAAGCCCGAGGTGAACGTTTACGACAACATGGTGGACGCTACAACTACCTCTGTAGCCAACGACGGACAAATTATCGCTTGCACACCTGTTCTTGACTATGCGCGCAACTCATTTGTTATTAAGGATGCCGAGAGCGACCCCGTCAATTTCTACGACTACATTGCTGCCCGCAACGAAAAGGCTGGTATCTTCCTCAAGGAGAACTACTCATTCAACGTGCCCGTGTCTGACGATGAAGGTGGCGAAGAACCGGGTTGGGGCGACGAAGGTGGCTTGCTTGCCCACAAGAAGGCGCTCAAGTTTACTGCCAAGGACTACAGCATTGTAAACGACAGCATCGTTACCGGTACTGTGTTTGGCAACTCGGACAACACCATCTTCAACTCATTCATGATGGAAGAGTTCTCTGACCCCGAAGGCATGGGCACTTACCGCTCATACGTTATCGACCTCAACGAGAATGCACAGTCTGGCATCAAGGGTGTGAAGAAGGCCGACGAGGCTGACGCTGCCGTAATTGGCCGCGAATACTACAACATCAATGGCCAGCGCATCAGCGCAGCTCCCGCCAAGGGCATCTACCTTGAAAAGCGCATCACTGCCAACGGCTTCACCACTGTTAAGCACGTTAAGTAAGACGCGCTGCTACGCTACAACGCATTAGCCCTGGCGCCCCTTGGCGCAACGGCTAATGCTGGCAACACTCTAAACATCGCTATGTTATGATAAAGCTGCCGCAGCACCTGCATGGGTGTTGCGGCCTTTTGTTTGTGCCATGTTGGCCGCCTAAATGGCGGTGCAGAGCAAAAGCATGGCTTAAAAGGGGGCTACGTTGCGCTATTTTACCTATATTTGCGACTGAAACGTACTTGGTGATAATCCCATACCCCATAACCCAAGAAGAAGGCAGCCCAACAAGCCAAAGTGCCTTTTTAACCCTATAACCTTATAACCTCCTAACTCCCTGCCTAACACACAAAGGTTACTTTATAACCTCATAACCCCATAACCTCATAACCCCCTCTCCCCCTCCCACACATGAAACTATTTGCAAAAACTGCCGTATTCATCGCAACTTTACTCTGCACTACGGTGCCCAAGTTGCAGGCACAGAGTGCCAACTTCCACGTAGTGCCACTGCCCAAGGTAGTGCGCAGCACGCAGGCGGGCGACTTTACCCTGACCGCACGCACGCTGATATGCTACCCACAGGGCAACAAGCAGCTCAAGCAGCAAGCCACCATGCTGGCCAACTACATCAAGCAAGCCACCGGACTGCAACTTTCTACCACCACCCTGGCCGCACAGCGCAACTGCATCAAACTGAGCAGCGTGCTGCGCCACACCAACCCCGAGGCTTACACCATCAGAGTGAACAGCGACATGGTGTTTGTAGACGGTGCCTCAGCCGCCGGCTGCTTTTACGGCGTGCAAACGCTGCGCAAGGCCCTGCCCACCGGTGTGGCACAACAGGTGCTGATACCGGCCACCGAGGTAAATGACTGGCCGCGCTTCAGTTACCGCGGTGCCCACCTCGACGTGGCGCGCCATTTTGTGACGGCCGACTCGGTGCGACGTTTTATCGACATGCTGGCGTTGCACAACATCAACCGTTTCCATTGGCATCTGACCGACGACCAGGGGTGGCGCATCGAAATAAAGAAGTATCCGCTCCTGACCAAGATTGGCGCACGACGCGCCCAAACCGTCATCGGACACAACAGCGGCCAATATGACGGCACGCCCTATGGCGGGTATTACACACAGAAGGACATCAAGGACATTGTGCGCTACGCTGCCGAACGACACATCACCATCATACCCGAGATTGACATGCCCGGCCACATGCAGGCCGCCCTGGCCGCCTACCCCGAACTAGGCTGCTCCGGAGGGCCCTACCAGGTGTGGCAGCAATGGGGCGTGACGGACAGTGTGCTGTGTGTGGGCAATGACAAAACGCTCCATTTCATCGACGATGTACTTGACGAGGTGGTGGCGCTCTTCCCGTCGGAGTATATACACATAGGCGGCGACGAGTGTCCTAAAACCATGTGGAAGCGCTGCCCGAAGTGTCAGGCGCGCATTGCTGCGGAACACTTGCAAGCCGACGGCCGCCACACGGCCGAGGAACGCTTGCAAAGTTTTCTCATACGCCATGCCGAGCAACACCTCAACCAGCTTGGCCGCCAAATGATTGGGTGGGACGAGACGCTCGAGGGTGGACTCGCCCCCAACGCCACCGTCATGTCGTGGCGCGGCGAGGGCGGCGGCATTGAGGCGGCACGCCTGAAGCACAAGGTTATCATGACCCCCAACACCTATCTGTACTTCGACTACTACCAAAGTGCCGACAAGGCGCACGAACCCGAGGCCATCGGTGGCTATCTGCCCTTGCAGCATGTGTACAGCTACGAACCCGTGCCACGCAGCCTCGCCCCCGATGAGCAGCAGTACATCATCGGTGCACAGGCCAACCTGTGGACGGAGTATATCAAGACATTCAAGCAAGTGGAGTATATGGAACTGCCGCGACTGGCTGCACTGAGCGAGGTGCAGTGGTGTGACGCCGGGCAGAAGGACTACGGACAGTTTGTAACCCGCCTGCAACGCCTCATCGACACGTACAGCCTGCAGGGCTACAACTTTGCCAAGGTGATATACAATGTGGGGGTGACACTGGCCACCGACACAACGAACCACTGCATACGCGCCACACTGTCCACCATCGACAACGCGCCCATTCACTACACACTCGACGACACTACGCCTACCACCGCCTCGCCACGCTATACAGAGCCTCTGCGCATCACTGCTCCCTGCCAACTGCGTGCAGCGGCTTTCCGCCCGTGGGGCGCAACGCACGAGGTGCAGCGCACTTTCAACTTCAACAAGGCTACAGCCTGCCCCATCACCCTGCTGCAACAGCCTCACCCCAAACAGGTGTATGGCGGGGCCACGCTGTTGGTGGACGGACTTACGGCCAGCGACACCAACTATGCCTCGGGCCGCTGGATAGGTTTCTGCGGCAACGACCTTGAGGCGGTGATAGACCTTGGCAGCGTAATGCCGATCAGCCGTGCCAGCATCAACACTTGTGTGGAGAAGGGCTATTGGCTGTTCGATGCACGGCGCTTTGAGGTGTCGGCCTCTGCCGACGGCCACACCTTCGCCCCGCTTGCCGCCGAGGACTATCCTGCCCTCACCGAACAATCGCCCAACCAAATCAACACGCACACGCTGCAGTTTGCCACCACAGCCGCGCGTTATGTCAAGGTGAAGGTTGTGTCGGAACACACCATTCCGGCCTGGCATCCGGGACATGGCAACCCTGGCTTTGTGTTTGTCGATGAAATCGCGGTATTCTGACTATGTGGTAATGTGGCGCGCCATATTACCACATCTGCACATTAAAAAGAGCGCGCCACGGCAGCAGCAACCCAAATATTATCACTACTTTTGCACATTAGTACCTCTGAGTGCACAAGCACAAGCTATCAAGTAACACAATAATAACAACATCAAGCGTTTAATCTCAATGAAACAGTACAACTTGGTGAACAACATCTTAGGTTGGCTCACCTTTGCCATTGCGGCCTTCACCTACTGCTCAACGGTGGAGCCTACGGCAAGCTTCTGGGATTGCCCTGAGTTTATCACCACAGCATACAAGCTGGAGGTGGGCCACCCCCCTGGCGCACCCTTCTTTATGCTCACGGGCAACTTCTTCACACAGTTTACGAGCGACCCCACAAAGGTGGCTTTCTGTGTCAACATCATGTCGGCCCTGCTTTCGGCCCTGTGTATCTTATTCCTGTTCTGGACCATCACACACCTGGCACGCAAGCTTATCACCCCCGACGGCAAGGTGACCACCCTCACCCAACTCATCACCGTGATGGGCTGCGGCTTGACAGGCGCCCTGGCCTACACGTGGAGCGACACCTTCTGGTTCTCGGCAGTTGAGGGCGAGGTATACGCCTACTCTTCAATGTTCACCGCCTTGGTGTTCTGGCTCATTCTTAAATGGGAGGACCATGCCGACGAGCCGCACTCCGACCGCTGGTTGGTGCTTATATTCTACCTCACCGGTTTGTCTATCGGCGTGCACTTGCTCAACTTGCTCTGCTTGCCCGCCATTGCCCTGGTTTACTACTACAAGCGCAACCCCAAGGCCAACCTCAAGGGTTCATTGGTGGCCCTCATCGTGTCGATGCTGCTGGTGGCTGCGGTGCTTTACGGCGTTGTACCAGGCATTGTAAAGGTAGGCGGCTGGTTCGAGTGGTTCTTTACTAACGACCTCGGCATGCCCTTCAATGTGGGTATGATTGTCTACCTCGTGGCACTGATAGCCGTGGTGCTCACCGCCATTTGGAGCACTACCACCGTCAACCACGCACGCACCAAACTGCTCTACTTGCTCAGTGTGGCCCTGCTTGGCATACCCTTCATGGGCCACGGCGCCGTGTCGGCCGTACTTGGCATTGTTGTGCTCATCGCACTCTACGTGCTGCTCGGGCTCAAAGGCAAGGACGGCAACTATTTTGTGCGCAAGCGCTTTTTGAACACCTCGCTGCTGTGCATGCTGATGCTTATGATTGGCTACTCGTCATACGCAGTTATCGTGATACGCTCTACGCAAAATCCGCCCATGGACCAGAACTCGCCCGAGGATATCTTTACCCTTGGCACGTACATGGGACGCGAACAGTACGGCTCATACCCCTTGTTCAAGGGCGAAGCCTTCTGCTCACAAGGCCAGGCCGTGCAGGTTGGCGCCATCAACTATGTGAAGAGCGACCGTACACAGCGTGTGGAGAAGGCCGACCCCTCGGAGCCCGACCGCTACGAGGACATTGAGGAAACCTCGGGCATAGAGTATCCCGGCGGGCTGACCATGATGCTGCCACGCATCTGGAGTGCGGCACATGCACAACAGTATCAAGACATTCTGGGCGACGACTTGCAGTATAAGGACGTGACCTTCAGCGACAAAGACGGCAACACCTACCCCGGACAGATGCCCACACAGTGGTCGAACCTGAAGTTCTTCCTGTCATATCAGGTTAACTTTATGTACTGGCGCTACTTTATGTGGAACTTTGCCGGACGACAGAACGACATTCAAGGACTTGGCGAACTCGAGCACGGTAACTGGATTACGGGCATTCCGTTCATCGACAATGCCATGTATGGCGACCAAAGCTTGCTGCCCAAGACGCTGCAGGAGAACAAGGGACACAACGTGTTCTACTGTCTGCCGCTCATATTGGGCTTGATAGGCCTCTTCTTCCAGGCTTATCGCGGTGAAAAGGGCGTGCGCCAGTTCTGGGTGGTGTTCTTCCTCTTCTTCATGACCGGATTGGCCATCGTGCTGTATCTTAACCAGACGCCTTCACAACCACGTGAGCGCGACTACGCTTATGCCGGCTCGTTCTACGCCTTTGCCATTTGGATTGGACTTGGCGTGGCTGCCCTGGCATCGTGGGCCGAAAAGCTGCTGAAGAGCAAACCACAACTGGCTGCCACACTGGCATCGGTGGTGGGTGTGCTCGTGCCGCTGCAAATGGTGAGCCAGACGTGGGACGACCACGACCGCTCTAACCGCTTCACCTGCCGCGACTTTGGCGCCAACTACCTTAACACGCTGCCCGACAAGGGCTGTCCGGTGATATTTACCAACGGCGACAACGACACCTTCCCCTTGTGGTACAACCAGGAGGTTGAAGGCACCCGCACAGACGCCCGCGTTTGCAACCTCAGCTATTTGCAGACCGACTGGTACACCGACCAGATGCGACGTCCGGCCTACGACTCTAAGCCGCTGCCCATCACATGGAGCCGCTACTACTATGTAGACAACGGCAAGCACTCGTACTACCCCATACGTCCTGAACACAAGGCCGAGCTCGACGAGCTAAAGAAGCAGAACCCGAAGGTTGACCCCTACGAGCTGTCGTACATACTCGACCACTACGTGAAGAAGGCCGAAGGTGGTTACTTCCCCACCGACTCGGTGGTTGTGAGTGTGAACAAGCAGGCCGTGATTGAAAGCGGCATGTATCTGCCCATGGGCAAGGACTCTATCCCCGACAAGATGATTATCTCGCTCAAGAATGCTCAACAAAAGCAGGGCGGCTTGTACCGCAATGAGGTGATGATATATGAAATGCTGGCACACGCCGACTGGAAGCGCCCCATGTACATGAGCGTGACACTCGGCCCGGGCAACTATGCCGGACTCGACAACTACTGTGTGCTCGAAGGCCTTGCCTACCGCATCACACCGTTCAACTACGGACAGATGGGCATGATTGACAGCAACCTCATGTACAAGAACATGATGACACGCTTTAAGTACGGCAACGTGGCACACCGCGGCATCTACATGGACGAGACCACCGGCCGCATGTGCAAGACGCACCGCCGCATGTTCCTCATGCTGGCCGACAACCTGCTGCGACAGGGCGACAACGACAAGGCGCGCAAGGTGCTCGAAAAGTGCGAGGCCGTGCTGCCGGGCTACAGTGTGCCTTACGACGACGAGGACTCGCAGTTGGCAAATCTGCTGGCCGAGGCCGGTTGCAACAAGTTGGCCTCTAACGTGGCCACACAGGTGATAGACTACGACCTGCAGTATCTGCAATATCTGGCATCGCTTGGCACCGACCGCCTCAACACTTACGGCCGCACATCATACTTCCTTGTGCAGAGCCTGTTGGAGGCCGGAACCGCACTGCAAAAGGCTGACGCCGCCAAGGCCAAGCTGTACAACACGCGCATAAGCCAGTGCATGAGGGGCAATGCAGCTGCTCAGTTGGGTATGCAAATCTACCAACAGCAGATTAGCGGACAGGCCGCTGGCAACTAACATAGAACGAGAGTTTGGAGTCTTGAGGGACTATACTGCATAAGGGCTGGCACAGCCATACCACCTCCATGGTTTGGCTATCTTGCAACAGCACAACCCGGCGCACATAGCCCTGAGTCTCCAAACTCTCTTTGTGTAATATCTAAAACATACCAAACACCCGTGATAATCGAACAACCTGCCTGCATACTGCGCTGGCTGTACCCGCGCGCCCTGTGGCGCATGGACAAGCACGAAAGGGCCGTTTACCTCACTTTCGACGACGGCCCCATACCCGAGGTGACACCCTGGGTGCTCGACGTGCTCGACCACTACGGCATCAAAGCCACCTTTTTTATGGTGGGCGACAACATACGCAAGCACCCCAAGGAGTTCGAGATGGTTAAAAGCCGCGGGCACAGACTGGGCAACCACACTTACAACCACATAGGCGGACTGCTGCACGGCATACGCTCGTATGTGCGCAATGTGGACAAGGCCAACGAGTATCTGCACACCGACTTGTTCCGCCCGCCGCATGGGTGGATGAAGTGGGAACAATACATCATGGTGATGCTGCGCTACCGCGTGGTGATGTGGGACCTCGTGACACGCGACTATTCCACCCGCCTCAACGGGCGCGACGTGTTGCTCAATGTGCGGCGCTACGCCCGCAACGGCAGCATCATCACCTTTCACGACTCGCTAAAGAGCCAGGACAAACTGCTCTACGCCCTGCCGCGCGCCATTGAGTGGCTGCTTTCGCAGGGCTACACCTTCAAGGTGTTTGACTGACCAACCATTTGGTATGTTATACAAATTACCCGTTTGAGGGCCTCAAGGCTTTCAAACGGGTAATTTGTGTATTATAGCTACCTAACTGGTTTTAAGTTGCCCGAAATACGCTGCCCAAAAACGCAAGATACGCTGCCCTAAAACGCAAGCACTAATGGGGGCGACGCGTCCCGCGTCGGTTTTTAGGCGGCCTCGTTTCGCATCAGAAACTATGGCAAAGGCTCACAGACAAGCGTGTAATTACTGCAGTCTGCGAGCCTTTATTTATGGTATTTTTCCCGACGCGAGACGCGTCGCCCCCATTAGAGCTTGCGTTTGGTGGTAGCGTTTGGTGGTAGCGGTTAGTGCTTGAGTCCGTTCGCATGGTTACGTTTTACCGTACAGCCATACGCTTTCTATCATTTCCCCCTACACCCCATGCGGCGCATCAATCACGTGGCACAAGCGGTACACATCAGCCTCAAAGGTGTCGCGCAGCTTGGCACGGGCCTTCATGCCCGACTTGTAGTTATAGATGGTTTGGGTGGAATAAAACAGCAGTGTAGCTATCTCCTGCGACGAGGTGACCCCAAGGCGCATCAACGCAAATATGCGCAACTCGGTGGTGAGGGAGTGAGGCGATGGCGGCAATATTTGTGCATCATCGCGCAACAGGCCGTTGAACTGCTTTACAAAGTCGGGGTAAAGCATGATAAAAGCGCGGTCAAAGCGGTCGTAAAAGGTGCGCGCTTCCTCTTCCTGCACCCGCACCCTGTTCACCTTTGCCAGCAATTCGTCGGTCTTGCCAGCCTTCAAACAACGCGCCACGAGCTTGCTCACACTGTCGAGCTTGCCTATGTAGATGGCACTGAGGTCGAGGAACAGACGCAAGTAGGTTTCGCGGTGGCGGTTGGTCTCGCTCAACTGCCGGTTGAGAGCCTCGAGCTGCTTGTTCTGCGCACGCATTTGCAGACGCCGCAAATTGAGTTTCTTATTCTGCTTTACACTCAGCACAATGAGCGCCAGCAGTCCAACCGACAACACACTCAAGCCAGCCAAACCCCAACGCAGCCACGTGGTGCGGCTGTTGAGCTGCTGCTGGTAGGCCGACACAATTTTGGGCAAGATGTGCGATATTTCGAGCATGCGCAAGCGGTTGTTGTAGAATTGCGCGTCCTCCATTGAGCAATATACGTAGCGCACGGCACGGTCGGAATAGCGCTTGTCCTTTTCGTAGAGGTAGAGCGAGAGTTCCTGCAAGGCCAAATTCTCCTTGAGCGGACACACTTGGTCGGATATGCCGGCCTGCACCAGATAATGCTCATAAAGGTCGATGCGTCCGAGCGCCTTGTAACCACGCGCCATGGCGTAGGCTGCCGAGGCATACAAACGGTCGTCGAGGCCCACCTGCTGCAGCACCTTATTATAGTATACTATGGCTTTGGGGTCGTTTTTGCCGTAGTACATGGCCTCGCCCGTCAGATAGTTGTACATGGCACTGCCGCGTGGGGCATAACTTATGGCTTGCCTAAGGTAGTGAAGGCGCAACCGTGCCAACTGAGGCGCAAACTCGTGGTCGTTGCAGTAAGCAGCCCAAAAGTTGTAGAGCCAGGCCATTGAGTAATAGTAGTTGAAACGCAACGAGGGGTGGAGCGTTTCCGCATTGACGCGCTGCAGCTCGGCCAGCGCCTGGCTGTAATAGCCCCCTGTGGCAAGGAGCAGACCGCGGTGAATGCGAAAATTGTCGATGAATACGGCATTATTTGCTCGTTCGGCCAGTTGCAGGCCACGCTTTACGTATACCATTGCCGAGTCGAAACGGAACGTGTAATATGCCTCGAACAAGCGGTTGTAGGCGTGCAGCCGCTCCACGTCGGTGCGTGCCCGGTGCAGCCTGGCCACAAGTGCGTCTATGTGTCGTTGCTTGGCTGCTACGTATTGGGGACGTCGCGCCACATAACTGTCAAGCCGCTCAAGGTCGGCCTCGGAGGCTCGCGCGACAGTTTGTGCCAATGTGAGTATGCAAAAAAGTAAAAAGGCTCTTCGCAACATGGTTTTGGGCTTTTTAGGGGATTACAGGCGCAAATATACTACTTACTTTTTAATAACGCGCATCTACTTTGAGCGTTTTTTAGTATTACCGTAACTTACTGATAGTCAGCACGTACCACATTTTAAGCATTCTAAAAAGTTTACCACGGGTTTACTCACACATACATCTGCACCGCCACCGTCATAACTTTGTCATCGCAATCGGCAAGCATCACGCTTTTGAAAAGTGGACGTTGCAGATTGTCTATCGGATTGATACCTCTACAAATCAAAATCATACCTCATGAAATCTATTACTTTTCAAGCCTTAACCTCGTGCGTGCTGTTTGCCATGACCATGCAAGCCCACGCACAGAGCGAAGCCACTAATGGCAAACAAGGCGAAGAGCGCAACGTGATGCTCAACGCCGCCGACGCCAACAAGCCACGCGAAATCCAGATTGGCCTGCCAAGCGAGGACGTTAATGTATACGAGAATGGTCTGCCGGCCGTTTATTCATCGTCGGTGCACAAGCTCTCGGCCCACTGGCGCAACGATGCCAGTCTGGGCCAGACAGGATTGCTCTCGCCATCGGAGTCGGCCATTACCACTGGCAACATAGCCTATGCCGTGACTGCCTTCACCGACTTGGGGCAGAATGCCTTTCACGGCAAGCTCAACTACCATGTCAACCACTTTGGCATGCAAAACTTCGACCTGAACTTTAGCGGTGGAATCGGCAAAAACTGGCTTTACAATGCCGGCACATACCAAAACTTTGACCCAGGCAGCTTCAAACTGCAATTTACCGACTACGCCGACCGCACACAGATATACCACGCTGGTCTTACCCGCATTCTCAACGGCGGCAAGGGCTATGTGTCGGTGCAATACAAGCACGCCAACAGCAAGAACCCCGGCAACTTTGCCAACGCCGCGCCCTTTGTGTATGTGGGCGACGGCTCTATCAAGAAGGTGAATGGCTTTGACCCCGGACTGGACTCTTACGTGCCCGCCAGCGGTGCCTTTACCTACCGCGACATCATGACGGGCGAGAAAAAAACCTGGAACCTTAACAAAGGCAGCGAGAACCGCTCACACGAGGTGGCCTTCCTGGCCAACTACCGTTGGGACAACGGACTGCTGTGGAAGTTTGACGCCAAATACATGTATGTGCCTGTGGCCAACTTTGTAGACTTTGGCGGCAGCACCATCAGCAATGTGACAGCTGCCGACGGCTATACGCTCGATGAAAACGGGCAAGATGCCTACGAGGGCCTTATTGAGGGGCGCCGCACATGGCTGCACTTTGGCAAGGTGACGAGCGGCATGTTCACCACCGAGTTGAACAAGCTGTTTGGCAAGCACAATGTGCGCCTCGGCCTGAACGAATGGTACTACCACCTCAACTACCACTCATCGTCACTGCAGTGGACCGGCACAGTGGGTGCCTACCCACAAGTGCTGTACAGCATGGCCACCGACCCGGGCGACCCCACTCTCACACCCACACGCACACAATTCTTCGGCTTTAACGAGCTGAGCCCCGAATATACCAAGGGCAGCGAGAACAAGCTGGCGCTCTACTTGACCGACAACTGGAAGGTGAACGACAAGCTCAACATCTACTACGGCGGCCGCCTGGAGTACTACCGTATGTCGGCCGACCAAATAGCGCAATCACGCTTCTCGGGTTTCCACATTGGCGACTTCAACACCTATTCACGCGATGAAAACGGCAATATTGTGGCCACCGCACACAGCATACACCCCGCCAACGTGACCAAGAACAAACTGAACTATGCCGCCACAGCGCAAATAACCTACGATGTGGCCAAAGGCTTTGGCATCATGGCCGACGGTACTGTGGCCACACGCTACCCGCGCATCAGCGACTATGCCGGCACCGGCCCTACTGCCGAACAGTACAAACGCGTGACCATACCCTTGGTGCGCGGCGGCATCTACTACAAGAACAAGTGGATCGACCTCTCATCGATGGTGACCTACATTGCCAAGTCGAACAACATCGACCAGCAGAACCTGACAAAGCCCGGCACAAGCGAAGGCAAAACCGTGCTGCTCATCTATAATATCCAGACACTGGGCTGGACTACCACGGCCGAAATCAAGCCTTTCAAGAACTTCTCACTGCACGCTTTGTTCACCTATCAAAAACCGGTGTACAAGAACTATAATGCAAGTGTGACCTTCGGCGACGGACAGCAGATGTCGGTTAATGCCAACAACATGATTGTGAAGGAGATACCGCAAATACTCGTTGAACTCGACCCGAAGTACAACATTACCGACAACCTTAACGTGTGGCTTTCGTTCCGCTACTTTGGCAAAACTTACGCCAACCTGCAAGAGGCCCTCTACTTCAACGGCCATTGGGAGACCTTTGGCGGCATTAACTGGAATGTGAACAAGCGCCTCTCACTCGGTGCCAGTGTCATCAACTTCCTCAACCAAAAGGGAGCAAAGGGCACCATCAGCGGTTCGGAACTTATCAAGAAGGCCGATGCCGGACAATATGCCGGCAAGTACATGAGCGGCAGCTATTTGCGCCCATTCACCGTTGAATTCAGCGCAAGCTTCAAGTTCTAAAGTATTCAACATACAGAGTAACAAGTTTAACAAGGTGAAGGGTTGCCACCCGCCGCCCTTCACCCCTCTAAAACATACAACACACCATGATTACCAATATATTCCAACAAATAGGCCGTCCGGCACTTGCCATCATGGCCGTTTCGCTGGCCTCGGCCACAATGAATGCGCAAACCGTGCGCGTGAGCACCGATAAAACCGACTTGGTGATGAAGGTTTCGCCCAAGGGCCGACTCTACCAGGTATACCTGGGCGACAAGCTCAACAATGCCGCCGACTACGACCGCATTGCGTGGAACACTTATGCCGCATCAGACGGCGCCGTGAGCACACGCGGACACGAGGTGTGTGCGGCATCGGGCAACGAGGACTACTTTGAGCCTGCCGTGGCCATAACCCATGCCGATGGCAACATGACCACCTACCTGCGCTACAAGGGGGTGGAGACAAAGGCCGTGGACGGCGGCACCGAAACCATCATCACCCTGCAGGACGACAAATATCCCGACACCGTGAAACTGCACTATGTGGCCTATAACAAGGAGAACGTTATCAAGGCATGGAGCGAAATAAGCCACAACGAGAAGAGCCCCGTCACGCTGTGGCGGTACAGCAGCACCATGCTCTACTTTAACGCCCCCAAATATTACCTTACCTCGTACCACAGCGACTGGGCCAAGGAGGGGCAACCCGAAACGGTGCAGCTCACTGCCGGCAAAAAGATTATCGACACCAAACTCGGCACACGTGCCGCCATGCACACTGAGCCTTTCTTTGAACTGGGCCTCAACGAGCCTGCCAAGGAGAACGAGGGCAACGTGGTGCTTGGCACCATTGGCTGGACGGGCAATTTCCGATTTACCTTCGAGGTGGACAATGTGGGCGGACTGCGCGTGATACCGGCTATCAACCCTTATGCCAGCGACTACAAGCTGCGCGCCGGCGAGACCTTTACCACACCCGAGTTCATATTTACAACAAGCAGCACCGGCACCAGCCAGGCCAGCCGCAACCTGCACGACTGGGCACGACGCTATCAGGTGAACATGGGCATGGGCGACCGCATGACACTGCTCAACAACTGGGAGAATACGGGCTTTGACTTTAACCAAAAGAGCCTGGCCGAACTGATGAAGGACGCCAAGGACCTGGGCGTGGATATGTTCCTGCTCGACGACGGCTGGTTTGCCAACAAATATCCACGTAAGGACGACCACGCCGGACTGGGCGACTGGGACGTGACACACAGCAAGCTGCCCGACGGCATTCCCGGACTGGTGCGCGACGCCAAGGCGGCCGGTGTAAAGTTTGGCATCTGGGTGGAGCCCGAAATGGTGAACCCCAAGAGCGAACTGTTTGAAAAGCACCCCGACTGGGTTATTCAGCAGCCCAACCGCGACACTTACTACTACCGCAACCAACTGGTGCTCGACATTTCCAACCCCAAGGTGCAGGACTACGTGTTTGGCGTGGTTGACCGTATCATGACCGAAAACCCCGAGGTGGCCTACTTTAAGTGGGACTGCAACAGCCCTATCACCAACATTTACTCGCCTTACCACAAGGGCAACCAGGGCAACTTCTACATCGACCACGTGCGCGGCATCTACAAGGTGATGAGCCGCATCAAGGCCAAATACCCCAAACTGCCCATGATGCTCTGCTCAGGCGGTGGTGGCCGCATGGACTACGAGGCACTGAAGTACTTTACAGAGTTTTGGTGCTCAGACGACACCGACCCTTACGAACGCCTCTACATACAGTGGAGCCTGTCTAAGTTCTTCCCCGCCAAGACCATGGGGTCACACGTTACCAACTGGAACAAGAACACAAGCCTGAAGTTCCGCACCGATGTGTGCAGCTCATGCAAGCTTGGCTTCGACATTGACCTCAAACCGCTCAAGGGCACCGACGACTACAAGTTTGTGCAGGAGGCTGTAGCCAACTGGACACGTCTCAAGCCCGTCATTCTCGACGGCGACCAATACCGTCTGGTATCGCCCTACGAATCGGCACACAGTGCCCTCAACTATGTGTCGAAGGACAAGGCGCACGCCGTGCTCTTTGCCTACAACCTGCACCCCCGCTACAAGGAGCCGCTCACACGCGTTTGCTTGCAGGGCCTCGACCCTAACCGCCAGTACACCGTTACCGAAATCAACCTGATGCCTAACACGCAGTCGGCCTTCGGCTACAACGGACAACAGTTCAGCGGCGACTACCTGATGAAGGTGGGGCTTGAGGTGTTCGACCAAAAAGAAGGCACAAGCCACGTGTTCGAACTGAAGTGATGCGACTACTATTTAATAATATTGTGTTGAAAGGATAACCGCCTGGCGGCCCATACGTGTAAGAGAGTACATGGCTTGCACTGAAGGGCCGCCAGGTCTTTTTTGTCCGGACTTCGTCAATGCGTCGCCCCCATTAGAGCGCAATTTCCTGGCATAACAGTTCTTCCCGTGGCTTCAAATCCGCTTTTTAATCTGTCAATCTGATAGGAAACGCAAGCACTAATGGGGGCGACGCGTCCCGCGTCGGGATAGAGACAAGAGTTAAACACGAACGCTACTACTGCTAATAATAGCTGCATATTTTCCCGACGCGAGACGCGTCGCCCCCATTAGTGCTTGCGTTTGGTGGTAGCGTTTAATGCTTGTCGCCCAATAAAATGACGCAACTCATCGTTTTTCAATATGCACCATTCAGAACAAACAAAGTTCATCACTCCAAATATCGGGTGAGCCCAATATTTGCCCCCCTCCCCGTCAGCCCTCCTATAAATGAGTGCGCGTGCTTTTACTGCCATCTTACACTTTTTACACGTAACAAGTTGATATACAGAGATTTCAAGAGTGTAAGATGATTTCAAACTATCCTACACACCCCTGCACACATCTTACACACCCCACCCCATTGCCTCACAGTCGATTTGGACGTATGCGGTGAGTTTTACGCCACAGGGACGTAGAAAAATCTGTCGGAGCAACAGACTTTTCTGTCCCCCTATGCCGTAATATCTTCCTCCCGTATCTGTTCCGTGTGGCTGCATGTGGGTTGTGCAGGTAGTACAAGTGGTGTGCAGGTTGCGTGTAGGTGGCATTGACAGCATCTTACACTAAGTAAAGTGTTGATAGCCAATGAGTTGCAGCGTGTTTGTGTAAGATGTAAGATACTCCGCATATAAAGTTTTTGTAGTATAGTGAAGGTTCCATGTGCCACTTTCTCATCTTGCACCTTTTATAAATTACTGAAGTTTCAGTGAAACGTAACCATACTAACGGATTCAAGCACCGAAAGGTCGCCAGGTCTTTTTGCGAGTTTTATGCCAGCCACATAGCGCTATTGTGCGCAGAATGTCTTACCTTTGCAAAACACATAGCCGCGGGGAGGACTGAGCGGGCTGATGCCAACCCTTTCTGCCAACGCGCAACACAACACGCACATATACATTATATACATACACGAAACAGTCAAGTATTATGAAACTCTTACTTTTGGGCAGTGGCGGCCGCGAGCACGCACTGGCATGGAAAATAGCACAAAGCCCCCTCATCGACAAACTCTACATTGCACCGGGCAACGCCGGCACAGCCAATGCCGGTGAGAATGTGGCCATCAAGGCCGACGACTTTGACGCCGTGGCCAACTTTGTGGTGGCCCATGGGGTGGACATGGTGGTGGTTGGCCCCGAGGACCCATTGGTAAAGGGCATATACGACTACTTTAAGCAGCGCGACGACGTAAAGCACGTGCCCGTTATCGGCCCGTCGAAGGCTGGTGCCGTGCTCGAAGGCTCGAAGGACTTTGCCAAGGGCTTTATGAAGCGCCACAACATACCCACCGCTGCCTACGAAACCTTTGACGGCACACAGGTTGAGGAGGGTTGCAAATTTCTTGAAACACTCAAAGCCCCCTACGTGCTCAAGGCCGACGGCCTGTGCGCCGGCAAGGGCGTGCTCATTGTGCCCACACTCGACGAGGCCAAAAAGGAACTGCGCGACATGCTCGGCGGCATGTTTGGCAATGCCTCAAGCCGCGTAGTCATTGAGGAGTTCCTGTCGGGCATCGAATGCTCGGTGTTTGTGCTCACCGATGGCAAGCACTACCAAATTCTGCCCGAGGCCAAGGACTACAAGCGCATTGGCGAGGGCGACACCGGCCTCAACACCGGCGGCATGGGCTCTGTATCGCCCGTACCTTTTGCCACCAAAGAGTGGATGCAAAAGGTTGAGGACGAGATTATACGCCCCACCGTCGACGGGCTTGCTGCCGAGGGCATCGACTACAAGGGCTTTATCTTCTTCGGCCTTATCAACTGCGACGGCCAACCCAAGGTTATTGAATATAACTGCCGCATGGGCGACCCCGAAACCGAAACTGTCATGCTGCGCCTGAAGAGCGACATTGTCGACCTGTTCGAGGGTGTGGCCCAAGGCGACCTTGACAAGCGCAAGGTTGAGTTCGACCCGCGTGCCGCCGTATGCGTCATGTGTGTGTCGGGCGGCTACCCCCAAGCCTACGACAAGGGCTACGAAATCACCGGTGCCGACATCGACGGCAGCGTGGTGTTCCATGCCGGCACAGCCATCAAGGACGGCAAACTTGTCACTGCTGGCGGCCGCGTCATAGCCGTGAGCTCTTACGGCAAGGATAAAGCTGAAGCCTTGGCCAAGTCGATGGAAGGCGCCGCACACATCAACTTTGACAAGAAGTACTTCCGCCGCGACATCGGACAGGATCTTTAAGTTCGTTACACTCGCAAATGTGCGAATGTGCAGATAAGGCAGACGCCGTAGCGCTAAGAATCAGGCACTGCGGCGTCAGCCATTTCGACCTATCTGTGAGCACAGCGAGCAACCACATCTGCATATCTATACATTTGCACATCTGCATTCATAGCGAGCACCACATCTGCACATCAATATCCCCGTGTACACACATTCATTCCGAAACACCATCGTATCAAGTTCATTCACACTGCCCGTCATGGCCGTGCTGACACTTGTGTTATGGGTGTTGCCCGGCATGGCCGACAGCACCCTATGGGGCGGTTTGGCCATCACCATGCTCACCGCCTACCTCATTATGGAGCTAAACAACCGCAACGCCCTGTTGCGCATACGCTCCCGCATGATGAGCACCACCTTCCTATTCATGATGCTCGTGTGCCCCACACTGCACTGTTGGAACATCGACGCGCTGACTGTGGTATGCCTGATAGCAGCCTACTTCACCCTATTCGCGTCATATCAAAAGTACAGGTGCGAAGGCTACATATTCCACGCATTCCTGTTTGTCAGTATGGGCAGCATGGCCTTTCCGCCCATGCTCGTGCTGGCACTCGCCTTCTACGTGAGCATGCTGTTCCAACTGCGCAACTTCAACTGGCGAACCTTTATGGCCGGCATTTTCGGATTGACCCTGCCCTACTGGGCATACGCCGCCTACGCCATCTGGAACAACCAGCTCGACACTGCCTTTCTCTACCTCAACGAGTGGTTCACACCCATCATGCCCGACTACAGCCGTTTTCCACCCAACCAGCTGGCCACAGCCGGGGCCATCATGTTCTGGGCACTGCTCGCACTCATACACACCTTCCGCACAGCCTACAACGACAAGATACGCACCCGAATGCTGTCGTACGTCATCGTCACGGTAGAGTTCACCCTCGCCGTGCTGTTAGCCGTGCTGCCCCACTGCTTAGAAAGCACCATACACCTGTTCATAGCCAACACATCACTACTCGTGGGCCACTACTTTGCCTTGGGCAAGGGGCGCTTTTTCAACGCGTGGTTTTACCTCACCATACTCGTGTTCGCCGGCCTTGGCGTGTGGAACTATCTTTCACTCTACTTATAAGGCCATCCCCCCCTCGAAAAGACACACTTCACCATTATGGATACCATCATCACCACACTGGCCGCCCACGGCGGCATAGGCATGTTCTGCGCCGCCTTTCTGGCCGGAACCTTTCTGCCATTTGCCTCCGAGGCCGTACTGCTTGCCCTGTTGGCTGCCGGCACCAATCCGGTAGAACTGCTGATATGGGGCACCGCCGGCAACACCCTTGGCGGATTGTTCAACTACGGCGTAGGCTCGATGGGTCGCGAGGAGTGGATTGCCCGCTGGACCAAAGTGGCCCCCGACAAGCTGGAGCGCGGCAAGCAATGGGTGCGGCGCTACGGCGCATGGGCCGGACTGCTGGCATGGGTGCCCGTCATAGGCAGCGTCATCACCGTGGCACTGGGCTTTCTGCGCGTCAACCTGCTCTACTCGCTCATAACCTTTGCCACCGGCAAATTCATACGCTACTGGTTGATAGTCAGAGCCTACATTGCCATATAACCCACTCTTATTCATAACACACAAAAAACGCCACCCCCGATATGCACAAACCATTCACACGCCTCTTGTTGTTGCTCCTGTCCGTCACCGCCCTCTGCGCCTGCCGCCGGCCTACAGCCGACTCCGACCGCCCGGTGCTCACCGTGAGCATTGAGCCGCTGCGCTATGTGGTCGAGGCCATTGCGGGCAACAAATACGAGGTGCACACCCTTATGCCACAGGGTGCGAGTCCTGAAACCTACGAGCCCACCCCACGGCAAATGATGGAGCTGAACGACTGTGAGATAGTGTTCCGCACCGGCACATTGGGCTTTGAGCAATCCAAACTGCCACAAATGGCCAGTGCCGTGCCAGATCTGCGCATGGTGAGTTTGGCACAAGGCATCACCCCCCTGCGCGACAACACCCACAGCCATGGCACCGAGGGCGAGAGCATCGACCCCCACGCCTGGCTCTCGCCGCAATGCTTGCTCGTCATGGCCCAAAATGCGGCCAAAGCCCTGTGCCAGGCCGACAGCGCCAATGCCCCCTACTACCAGCAGCGCCTCAAAGCCTTTGAGCAGCAAATGGACAAACTCGATGCCGAACTGCGCCGCAGCCTGATGCCGCTGCAGGGGCGCGCCTTCCTCATCTACCACCCGGCCTTAGGCTACCTGGCACGCCAGTACGGCCTGCATCAGCTGGCAGTGGAGCACGACGGCAAGGAACCCTCGGCCGCCTACATGCAGCAGTTGGCCAACCGCTGCCGCGCCGAAGGGGTGAAGGTGGTGTTTGTGTCGAAAGAGCACACCGGGCGCGCCGCACGACGCCTTGCACAGGACATAGGAGCCAAGGTGGTCGAAATCAACCCGCTCAGCTACGATGTGCCAGAACAGATGAAACTGATAGCGAAAAGTCTGAAGCAATGAACAGCGACAACAGCATAATACTCAACATCAACAACGTTTGCCTGAGCTACGGCGAGCGCCACGTGTTGTGCCACATCAAGGAGTGTCTGCGCAGCACCGACTTTGTGGTGCTCAGCGGTCCCAACGGCGGTGGTAAAACCACTCTGCTGCGGCTCATAGCCGGACTGCTGCCCCCCACCCGCGGCAAGATTGAGCGCAAACCGCATGTAGTGGTGGGCTATCTGCCGCAGTACCGCCACATCGACCGCCAGTTTCCCACCACCGTGGCCGACATTGTGCTCTCAGGACTTGCCTGCCGCAAACGGCTGTGGCAGCCCTTCAGCGCGGCACACAGGCAACAGGTGGCGCAGGTGCTTGAGCAATTTGAGCTTGAGGGACTGGCGCAGCGCCCCATAGCCGAGCTGAGCGGCGGCCAATGGCAGCGCACGCTCTTGGCCCGCGCCTTTGTGTCGGCGCCCGACTTGTTGCTGCTCGACGAACCCGAAACGCATCTCGACGAGCCATCGCGTACCAAACTCTATGCCATGCTGGCCGAGCAGAACCACCAACGCGCCATTGTGGTGGTGAGCCACGACAACCACATGTTTCCGCAAGTGCCCGACTGCCGCATCTGGCATATCGAAGACGGCAGCGTGACAGAACGCGGGCCAATATGCTAATGGGGTAATGTGCCCATTAGCATATTAGTTTGCCCAACTTTTTAAGCTTCTTACCATTATGACTTTAACATAACTCAATTTTCGGATATAGCAAGGGCGGGCTGAAAGCCCAATGTAGCACATAGCCCAGGGCAAGCGAAGCGACACCCTGGGTATCGTGTGTTGGAGCAGTCGCGCCCTGTAAGGGCAAAAGCTTTAAGCTATGGCGCAGTTCTTGAACAAAATATACATGCGATATTCCACTTTAAGACTGCGAATTTAACTATCAAGTAAGAATAGTAACATAAAGGGTTAAAGCTTTTGCCCTTACAGGGCGCGACTGCTCCAACACGTGATACCCAGGGTGTCGCTTCGCTTGCCCTGGGCTATGTGCTACATTGGGCTTTTATTGACATCATCGGCTGCGGCTCAGCAATTCAAGCAAGCTTGATTGCATTCGCCTTGCACGATGATTCAGCCCGCATTTGCTAAGTCCAAAAGTTGAGTAACATAATAAAGTGTATAGCATACCTACTTGTCAACCTGTTAACTCGTTAACCTTAAAATCCGCCAACGGGTTGCTTTAACTCATCAGCATATTAACACATTAGCTCGCAAAGCTTGTTCTAAATCAGAAAAAAGTAAAGCCCCACTCCCTCCACTTAAAAAATAATTGCTACTTTTGTGCGTTACAACGAAGGTAAAATCAAAATAATTTATAACAACAATCAGATGAACGTGATAACCAAGACCGTTTCGCTGCCCGATGGACGCACCATCAGCATCGAAACTGGCAAATTGGCCAAGCAAGCTGATGGCGCAGTTATGCTACGTATGAACAACACCATGTTGCTTGCCACCGTTTGTGCTGCCAAGACGGCTCAGCCCGGCACAGACTTCATGCCCCTCCAGTGCGACTACAAAGAAAAATATAGCGCCGCAGGCCGTTTCCCCGGCGGTTTCACCAAGCGCGAAGGCCGCGCCGGCGACTACGAAATCCTTACTTCACGTCTGGTCGACCGCGCACTGCGCCCACTCTTCCCCTCAGACTACCACTGCGAGGTATACGTTAACATCACGCTCTTCTCAGCCGATGGTGTTGACATGCCCGACGCACTGGCTGGCTTTGCCGCATCAGCAGCCCTCGCTGCCAGCGACATTCCCTTTGAAGGCCCAATCTCTGAGGTGCGCGTAGCACGCATCAACGGCGAATACGTTGTCAACCCCACCTTCGACCAACTCAAGGAGGCCGACATGGACATCATGGTAGGTGCCACCGAAGAGAACATCATGATGGTTGAAGGCGAAATGGACGAAGTGCCCGAAAGTGCACTGCTCGAAGCACTCAAGGTGGCTCACGAGGCTATCAAGCCCATGTGCCAGTTGCAAAAGGAACTCTCAAAGGAACTCGGCACCGACGTCAAGCGCGAATACGACGACGAGGTGAACGACGAGGAACTCCGCCAGCAAGTAAAGGACGAGTGCTACAAGCCCGCCTACGCCATTGCCGAAGCCGGCGACCACGACAAGCACCAGCGCGAAGATGCCTTCACCGAAATACGCGAAGGATTTAAGGAACGCTATGCTGCCGCACACCCCGAACTCTCACCCGAAGAGCTCGAAGAAAAGAACGCCATGGTAGACCGCTACTACCACGACGTAGAACGCGATGCCATGCGCCGCTGCATTCTCGACGAGGGCAAGCGTCTCGACGGCCGCAAAACCACCGATATCCGCCCCATCTGGTGCGAAGTGTCACCCCTGCCCATGCCTCACGGTTCAGCCATCTTCACACGTGGCGAAACACAGGCTCTGGCCACTGCCACCCTCGGCACCAAGCTCGACGAAAAGATGGTTGACGATGTGCTCGACAAGAGCTACATGCGCTTCCTCCTCCACTATAACTTCCCTCCCTTCTCAACTGGCGAGGCCAAGGCACAGCGTGGCGTAGGCCGCCGCGAAATTGGTCACGGCCACTTGGCATGGCGCGCCCTCAAGGGCCAAATCCCTGCCGACTACCCCTACACAGTGCGCGTGGTGAGCGACATTCTCGAGTCAAACGGCTCATCGTCTATGGCCACCGTATGTGCCGGTACTTTGGCTCTGATGGACGCTGGTGTGCCCATCAAGGCTCCCGTGAGCGGTATTGCCATGGGCCTTATCAAGAACCCCGGCGAGGACAAGTACGCCATACTGAGCGACATCCTGGGCGATGAGGACCACTTGGGCGACATGGACTTCAAGACCACTGGTACTGCAAAGGGTCTTACTGCCACACAGATGGATATCAAGTGCGACGGTCTGTCATACGAAATCCTTGAAAAGGCTCTTAACCAAGCCAAGCAGGCACGTGAGCACATCTTGGGCAAGATTCTCGAAACCATGCCCGCACCACGTCCCGAACTCAAACCCCACGTTCCCCGCATCGAAGCCTTCGAAATTCCCAAAGAGTTTATCGGTGCCGTTATTGGCCCGGGCGGAAAGATCATTCAGGGCATGCAGGAGGACACTGGTGCCACCATCACCATCGACGAGGAAGACGGCGTAGGCAAAATCCAGGTGTCTGGCCCCAACAAGGAGAGCATCGATGCTGCCGTGGCCAAGATACGTGCCATCGTGGCCATACCCGAAGTGGGCGAGGTTTACGACGCCAAGGTTGTCAGCATCATGCCTTACGGCTGCTTTGTAGAGTTCATGCCGGGCAAGGAAGGCTTGCTCCACATCTCTGAAATAGCATGGAAGCGCCTCGAGTCTGTTGAGGAAGCTGGCATTAAAGAGGGTGACACCATCAAGGTCAAGCTCCTCGAAATTGATGACAAGACCGGCAAGTTCCGCCTTTCACACCGAGTGCTCGAAGAGAAGCCCGAAGGCTGGGAGGAACGTCCCGCACGCCGTCCGCGCCGCGAAGGTGGCGAAGGTGGTCACGCACCACGCCGTCCGCGTCGCGACTAATCAGCATTGAATGATAAAGCCATAGAAGCTCGAAATCCCCTTGCGGCTGCACAGCCGTCAAGGGGATTTCTGTTTTTTTTCAGACACAAGGCTCACACTTGACACAACACACACGCTGCACCGTACGTGGCAAACTTTCAGACTTATAAATACGGTCACTTGCGACCCCATCAACCACCTTTTTGTGGCAAATATTACATTGCAGATGCAAACGATTACGTATCTTTGCCCAATCATAACCAATTGGCGGAACTGACAAACAAGTTGACAAGTTAACGGGTTAACAGGTTAGTTTGCCAAGCTTTTTAAGTTTCCTGTCATTCTGGCTTTAACATAACAAGTTGTGTATAACATACTTACTTGTTAACCTGTCAACTTGTTAACCCGTTAACCTGAAATTCCGCCAACGGATATACATCTAATATCATCACCACCATGAACAAATTGCTACTCTCACTGCTCACACTCTGCCTGGCACTTACCATGCAGGCGCAAGCCCGCCACGGCGGCAACGACAACCCCTTCAACACCGTCAGCTACCGCCCCTTGCCTTCACTGTGCGTCAACGGGCAGCAAGGCGTGTCGGCCGCATTTGCCGGCAGCACGGGCAGCAAACTATTAGTGGCCGGCGGCTGCAACTTTCCGGGCACACCGGCTGCCGACGGAGGTGACAAGCAATTCTATGCCGACATCTACGAACTTAACCTGCACCACACCGCGAGCACAATGCAATGGCGCAAAATAGGCTGTCTGCCGCAACCCGCCGCCTACGGTGTGGGTGTAAGTGTGCCACACGGCATGGTGTGCGTGGGCGGCACAAGCAACGGCAAGCAGAGCCTGGCCAAAAGCTACTACCTCAAGTCGGGCCACAACCACCAACTCGTAATAGAGGCACTGCCCGCACTGCCACAGCCGCTCGACAACATGGCGGGGGCCTACGGCGGCGGCTACATCTACGTGGCCGGCGGACTGAGCAACGGCAGCCCCTCGCAGGCTGCCTACCGACTGCGTTTCCCCGGCGGCAAGCAGTGGGAGCGCCTGCCCGACCTGCCTGGTGCCGCACGTGTGCAGCCCGTGGGCGTGGTGCAGAACAGCGCCACGGGGCCTTGCTTTTACCTGGCGGGCGGATTTGCCCCTGCCACCGACACCCAACGGGGCATGGCACACACCGACGGGTGGTGTTACAACCCCGCCACACACCAATGGACACGTATGGCCCCCATCGTTCCACACGGCCGCACCGAGGCCGTCACCCTGGCCGGTGCCGCAGGTGTGCCCTCTGGCTGTGCCCACATAGTGTTTGCGGGCGGTGTGAACAAACAACGCTTTGATGCAGCCATCAACCGACCTCTGCTCATCAAACAGGCACGGATCGACGCCCAAAGGTATGGCACACAGGCCATGCACGCCTATGTAGCAAGGCTCGAACTCGAAAAGGCCACCTACATGCGCCAGCCCGAGGCATGGTACGCTTTCAACGACGAACTCATTATTTACCACACCATCACCAACACGTGGGTGGCCGAAAGCCGCTCGCCGCTGTTGGCACGCGCCGGGGCTGCCCTTGTGGCATGTGACGGCGAATGGGTGGTAGTGGACGGCGAGAGCAAGCCGGGCATCAGGTCGGCAGCCGTAACAGCTGTCAAGATGGACGTGCGGCCCACCTTTGGGTGGCTCAACTGGACGGTGCTCGTGGCCTATCTCGTGGGCATGGTGCTGCTGGGCTATTACTTTATGAAGCGCGGCGAGGGCAATGCCGACGACTTTTTCAAGGGTGGCGGCCGCATACCCTGGTGGGCAGCAGGCATCAGCATCTATGCCACCATGCTCAGCGCCATCACCTACATGGCCTACCCCGCCAAGGCTTACGCCACCGACTGGACTTACTACCCCATGCTGGTGACCATACTGCTGGTGTCGTTCCCCGTTATCAAGTATTATTTGCCATTTTTCAGACGCCTCAACGTGACGAGTGCCTACGAGTATCTTGAACGTCGCTTCAACGCGTCCACACGTCTGTTGGCATCGGCCTTGTTCATCATCTTTATGGTGGTGCGCATGGCATTGGTGCTCTACTTGCCCTCGCTGGCGCTTACGGCGGTTACGGGCATCAACCTCTACATCTGCATTGTGCTCATGGCACTTGTCACCATCGTTTACTGCACCATGGGCGGTGTCGAGGCCGTGGTGTGGGGCGATGTGGTGCAGGGCTTCATACTGGTGGGTGGCGCACTCTTTGCTGCCGGTTACCTGGTGTGGGGCACCGATGGCGGGGCAAGCGGTTTCTGGCAAATAGCCATGGACGACCACAAGATGCGGCTCTTTAGTTGGAGCCTCGACTACCGCTCGGCCACCTTCTGGGTTATCATATTAGGCGGTATGGCCAACAACCTCATATCTTACACCAGCGACCAGACCGTCATTCAGCGCTACCTTACCACCAAGGACGAGGCTGGCGCACGGCGCAGCATCATGCTAAACGGTCTGATGAGCGTGTTTGTGAGTGTGGCATTCTTTGCCATTGGCACAGGGCTGTACACCTTTTTCAAGACACACCCCGCAGCGCTCGACTACACCATGGGCAAGGCCGACACGATATTTCCCTTCTTCATGATGAGCCAACTGCCACAAGGGGTGGCCGGACTGCTCATTGCGGCTATTTTTGCCGCTACCATGAGCACCATATCGTCCAACATCAACTCTGTGGCCACGGCCTACAGTGTCGACTTTTACCAACGCTTCCGCCCCACTGCCAGCAATGCTGCCACCCTGCGCGTGGCACGCCGCACCTGCATCGTGTCGGGCGCATTGGGCATGTGCATGGCACTGCTCATGGCCACATGGCACATTCTCTCGCTGCTTGACTTTTTCCAGGAGATACTCGGATTGCTCTCAAGCGGTCTCGGCGGTCTGTTCCTGATGGGCATATTCTTTCCGCGCATCGGCGGCAAAGCGGCTCTTACGGGCTTTGTGTGTGGCGTGGGGGCAGTGTTTGCCGTGCGCTATCTCACCGACACGAGTTTTCTGCTCTACGGCTGTATCGGCATGGCCACATCGGTGGCTGTTGGCCTGCTGTGCTCTTGCTTTGTCAGGGAGCACAAATCACTCGACGGATTGTGCTGGAAAACACGGCCCTAATGCCCGGGGACGCACACTTTTTCAAAAAACGTGCAATTTATCGTATCTTTTTAGCCTAAAAGTTTGTCAGTATTAGGAATAAGCATTACTTTTGCACGCGGAAACTTAAATACAAGGAACATAATTCATTAAATTCAAATAAAGAAACTATGTCTGATATTGAAGCAAAAGTAAAGGCTATCATCGTTGACAAGCTCAGCGTTGACGAATCTGAAGTTAAGAACGAAGCAAGCTTCGCTAACGACCTCGGTGCTGACTCTCTCGACACTGTAGAGCTCATCATGGAATTTGAGAAGGAATTTGGCATCACTATCCCCGATGACAAGTCTGAAAAGATTTCAACCGTAGGTGACGCTATCGCTTACATCGAAGGAGAAGTTAACAAGTAATCTGCTTGTCTTACGACTACCCAACCCAAAACAATTAACGTTTAACGTTACGCGTCTGCGTCGCTATGCTGTCAGCCCCTGACGGTGTGGAGACAGGTCGCTGTACGTTAAACGTTAATTGCATTATGGCATTACACGCCTACAAAAACACTGCATATCAACACGTTTCACCCCTATGCTGCAGCACACAGCTGAACGGCTCTGGTGCACACAAGCCCACCCCCTCGAAACACGCCTTATTTGTTTAGTAGATTAGCGAGTACTACCCCAGCCCACCCATCGCGTGGCGCGGGAAACAAGCGGACAGCACACTGCCGCGTGCGTGCTAATCTACTAAAGTGCAGAGAGAGCCACAGGGCACACAGCGCCCATGCTGCCACTCAAGCTGACGGCTGCGCATTCATTAACGATATTCAAACTTTATGGAACTCAAAAGAGTTGTTGTAACAGGCCTTGGCGCCCTCACACCAGTAGGTAACACAGTACCCGAAACTTGGGAAAACATCAAGAACGGCGTTAGCGGCGCCGGCCCTATCACACACTTCGATGCGTCGAAGTTCAAAACACAGTTTGCATGCGAAGTGAAGGGCTTTAAGGCTACCGACTTTATCGACCGCAAGGAGGCTCGCAAAATGGACCTTTACGAGCAGTACGCTCTCGTGGCTGCCATGGAGGCTATCAAGGACAGCGGCTGGGACCTCGAAACTATCGACAAGAACCGCATCGGCGTGGTGCTCGGTGTAGGTATCGGTGGTATTCACACCTTTGAGGAGGAAGCTGGCTACTATGCCATCAACAAGGAGAACGGCCCTAAGTTCAACCCCTTCTTCATTCCTAAGATGATTGCCGACATCGCTGCCGGACAAATCTCTATCCAGTATGGTTTCCATGGCCCCAACTACACCACTACCTCGGCTTGCGCCTCTTCAACCAACGCTTTGGCCGACGCCTTCAACCTCATTCGCCTCGGCAAGGCCGACGCCATGGTGACCGGTGGTGCCGAAGCTGCCATCTGGCCCTGCGGCGTGGGCGGATTTAACGCCATGCACGCGCTCTCAACACGCAACGACGACCCCACACACGCTTCACGCCCCTTCAGCAAGAGCCGCGACGGCTTTATCATGGGCGAGGGTGCCGGCATACTCATTCTTGAGGAACTTGAGCACGCCAAGGCACGCGGCGCCAAGATTTACTGTGAAGTGGCTGGCGCTGGCATGTCGGCCGATGCACACCACATCACTGCCTCACACCCCGAAGGACTCGGTGCCAACCTAGTTATGAAGGCTGCCCTCGAAGACGCTGAAATGAAGCCCGAAGACATCGACTACATCAATGTGCACGGCACATCTACCCCCGTGGGCGACATCTCTGAGGTGAAGGCCATTACCAAACTCTTTGGCCAGCACGCTTACGAGCTCAACATCTCGTCTACAAAGAGTATGACCGGCCACTTGCTCGGTGCTGCCGGTGCTGTCGAAGCACTCATCTGCTGCCTCTCGGTGCAGAACGATATCGTGCCGCCTACCATCAACCACGAGGACGACGATCGCGACGAGAACATCGACTACAACCTCAACTTCACCTTTAACAAGGCACAAAAGCGCACCGTACGCGCTGCATTGAGCAATACATTCGGCTTTGGCGGACACAACGCCTGCTGCATTGTAAAGAAGTATGAAGCCTAACGCACCCAAAGGCGCGTAACATGTGCAAATGTGCAAATGCGCAGATGTGCAAATGCTATCACGCATAGCATTTCGGCACGCTGGCGCATCTGCACATTTGCGCTTTTCCCATATCCACATCATACACCCTAATTCAACGGCAATTTGTGCGCACGACTTGCGCAACAGCACGTCACGCCACATTTGCACTGCATATATATGATACTGAACTTATTTGACCGCATGAAGCTCCCCTTCCGCAAGAACAAGGAGTTTCTGTCGGCCCTATACGACATATTGGGCTTTTACCCGCACAATATCGAGATATACCGCATCGCTTTCTCGCACAAGTCGCTCAGCTACCGACGTGACGCCGACAGCAAAAAGGGCGGCAAGGACCGCAAGGCCAACAACCGCGACCGCAAACAGCGCAGCGAGAATACCTCGAAACCGCTCAACAACGAACGACTCGAATACCTGGGCGACGCCGTGCTCGAGACTATCGTGAGCGACATTCTCTTCCACCACTTTCCACACAAGCGCGAGGGCTTTCTCACATCTACCCGCTCCAAAATCGTGCAGCGCGAGGCACTTAATCGACTGGCTGCCGACATGGGACTCGAAAAGCTCATTCTGGCCGCACAAGGCACACGCATGAGCCACACCAACATTGGCGGCAATGCCTTTGAAGCGCTGATGGGGGCCATTTATCTGGACCGCGGCTTCAAAACTTGCCAATGGTTCATTAACAACCGCGTTATAGGCCAGTACGTCGACCTTGACAACGTGGCGCAGAAGGAGGTTAACTTTAAGAGCAAACTGCTGGAGTGGAGTCAGAAGAACCGCATCAACATCAACTTTAAGGACACTGCCTGCGATGGCGAAAAGGGCTTCCGCACCGTTATCAGCATCGAAGGCATCACCATAGCACGCGGCAGCGGACGCTCAAAAAAGGAGAGCCAGCAGGAGGCTTCGAAAGAGGCCCTCACACGTATGCGCCGCGAGCCTGCCACATACGACAGCATCTTCCGCGCTAAAGAAAAGCGCACTGCCATGGAGGCCGAAGAGTCGTTCGCTCTGCCCAAAATCGACACCATCGAGGACGGACTGAGCAAGGGCAAAGCCTCTAAAGCCAAGGGCAAGAACAAGGCCGACGCCCCCGTGCTTGAAGAGCAGGACAGCAAGGCTCCGAAGAGCGCACAGGAACTCTCTGACGAAGCTTACGACACAGCTTACGACGAGGCTGCCTCGTACGAAGTGATTGACACACCACCTGCCGAACCCGTGCTCACGGCCGAGGACTACGAGGCCAAGGGCATACCAGCTCCCCCCGAAGAGGACGAGCTGAAAGCTGCCGACGAAAGTCTGCGCAAAAAGCGCACACGCAACCGCGGCCCCAAGACCATGGGCGATGCCGTGAAGGGACAGACCAAGGGTGCCACTACCACCGAGGAGCGTGCCGCCAAACGCGAGGCCGAACGCCAAGCCGAAGTGGAACGACAACGCGCCAAGGCAGAGCACAAACGCCAAATGGCTGAAAAGGCCAAGGCCAAGGCCGAAGCCATCGAAACCAAGGCAGAGCCTGAAGCCCCGACAGAAACCATGGCAAGCGAGACGCAGACACAAATATCGGGTCTGTTAGGCGCACTCCGCACACACGCCGACCATGAGGCTGAAGCCGTCGCAGAGAACCGCCACGCCAAGACCGAAGCGCCCAGCCATGCCGAAGCCGAAGCACCCGTTGCCCCAAGTGCTGAAATGGCCAATGACGCTGACACCGCCCACACAGCCGACGAAGTGCAAACGCTGGCCGAAGTGGAAGAAACCTTCATCATAAAGGAGGACATCAAGCCTGCGCCACAAGCCGAGGACGAAAGCCACGAGGCCACACTCGAAAGCCAAGAGACTACAAATGAAAGTCACGAAGCCGCGTTCGAAAGCCACGAGGCCGCAAACAAGGCATTGGCTGAAATGGAAACAGCCGGTGAGCCAGAGAGCAAACCCGAAGCTGAGACCGCATTTGACAGCGCAACAGAGAAGGCTGAAAATGAGGCTGGGGAGGCAGACAAAGTGGCCGAAGAAAGCGACAGTATGGCCGTTGATACTGACAGCGTAGCCGAAGATAGTGATGACACTACCATCAACACCATTGACACTACCGCCACTGCCGACTGCACTACCGCCACAGCCGTTGAAACTACCGAGGTAGCTGAGCCCGAGGACAAAGGCCTTGACAACGACAGCGAGTCAGACGCCGCCACAAGCATTGTGCCATCGCTCACGCTGGACGACATCGTGTTCGGCACAGAGCACGATGAACATTTTGCCACATTGCGAGAGAACAACTTTGACAGCGCCGACAGCAAAAGCGACACGGCCTCACAAGAGGACGAGGCTGAAGCAACGCAAGACAAGCCTCAACGCAACAAAAAGCGGACTAACAACAACCGCCGTCGCCGCCGTCCACAAAATGCCAACAAGCAGGGCGCAGAAAGCGACGCCAATGGCAAGGCCGAAAATGCAGCCAGCGCCAATGCGCCCACGGCCAATGCAGACAAGCCAAAGCCACACAAGCACAGAGGCCGCCGACGTCCTAACAAGGGCAAAAAAGAGGGCGAAGCATAACGTGCTTCAATAACATAACTACCTCACCACGCGGGAGGGCATGCCTACAACTGTAACACACATTACGGTTATTGGCACGCCCTCCCGCGTCGTTTTACCAACTCCAATCCGTTGGTACAACTGCCGCTGATAATGATATAAAAGGCGGTTTTTCGTTTTTTTAATCCAGGGAGCAATACCAAACGGCAGTTTTTTTCGTTAACTTAGCATCGCTTTCACAACCAGCCGCCTCCCACTACGAGGGAAACTGGCCCCGAAAGCCATCATATCAAAAACACAGTAACTAACCCACAAATCCTTGATAATGGAAACACGTAATAAGAACTACTGTATCATTCTGGCCGGTGGTGTTGGACGCCGCTTGTGGCCCGCAAGTCAGAAGGAGCTGCCCAAACAATTTATCGACTTCTTCGGCACAGGCCGCACTCTGCTGCAACAAACCTTCGACCGCTTTGCCCGTTTTATCCCCACCAACCACATATACATATCCACCTACGAGAGCTATGTGTCCCTTGTGCGCGAGCAACTGCCCGAAGTGCCCGAAGCCAACATTCTGCCCGAGCCCGTGCAGCTCAACACCGCCCCCGCAGCCATTTGGGGCACATGGCACACAGTGCTGTCCGATGCCGATGCCAATGTAGTGGTAAGTCCGGCCGACCAAGTCATACAGCACGCCGACCGTTTCGAAGCCCAGATACTGCGCGGCCTCGACTACGTTGACACCCACGCCGACTTCCTGGCCATAGGCGTCAAACCCACGCAGCCCAACACGGCTTACGGCTACATACAGATGGGCAACGCCATAGGCAACGCCGACGACAAGCTGCACAAGGTGCAATCGTTCAGCGAGAAGCCCGAACTTGACTACGCCAAGATGTTTATGCAGAGCGGCGAGTTCCTGTGGAACACCGGCATATTCATGTGGAAAGGCAAGACCCTCGGCCAGCACCTCTCAAGCATGGCACACCGCCCCGACCGCCCCGTTGAAGAGGTGGCCAAACAAATGGTCACCATAGCCGAGGAGATGAACTACGTGCGCTCATGCATACCCGAGGGCCTGCCGCGCAGCATCGACCTGCTTGTGCTCGAGCACTGCAGCAATGTGGCAGTGCAGGAGTGCAACTTTGGGTGGGCCGACGTAGGTTGCTGGACAGAGCTGCACGAAGTGTCGCACACCGATGCCGACGGCAATGCCGTGAGCGGTGGTGCCCGCGTGATGCTGCAAGGCACCCAAAACTGCATGGTGCGACTGCCACAACACATGAAAGCCATCATAGCCGGCCTCGACGGCTACGTGATAACACAGCAAGGCGACATACTGATGATATGCCCCAACAGCGACCCCGACGCCACGCGCCGCCTCATCAACGAGGGCCAGTTCTTCTGACCTCCGCTCCCCCACGCCCCACATAGCCGCCCCGGTGCACCCGCCGCGGCTTCACTGGCTAAAAGTCTCCAATCCGTAACCGATGCCCCGCAGCATCGGCACAGATTGGAGACTTTTTGCGTATATCCACCACACACACACCGCCGCCACATACAAAGCAAGCAGACACAAGTCCCTCCGTCAGGAGCGTGTATTAAACCGCGCGTGTACAAAGAAATAAGGGTGAAGCTTTAATAAAAACATGGGTTTTTAGTAACTTTGCCCACAAATATCTAAAAATTTTACAACATGGCACAGAAACCAAGCATACCCAAAGGCACACGCGACTTTGGTGCGGTCGAAATGGCCCGCCGCAACTATATTTTCAACACCATACGCGAGGTGTACGCACTCTACGGCTTCCGTCAGATTGAAACGCCCGCCATGGAGAACCTCTCCACCCTCATGGGCAAGTATGGCGAGGAGGGCGACAAACTGCTCTTCAAGATACTCAACTCGGGCAACTTCCGTGGCGAAGTTACCGCCGAGGAATACGCCGAAAAGAATTCGGCCCAGCTCGCAGCCCGCTTCTGCGAGAAAGGCCTTCGCTACGACCTCACCGTGCCCTTTGCACGCTACGTGGTGCAGCACCGCGACGAGTTGCAGATGCCCTTCAAGCGCTACCAGATACAACCCGTGTGGCGCGCCGACCGTCCGCAAAAGGGCCGCTACCGCGAGTTCTACCAGTGCGACGCCGACGTAGTAGGCTCCGACTCACTGCTCAACGAGGTAGAGCTGATGCAGATTGTCGACGAAGTATTCAGCCGTTTCGGCATTCGCGTCTGCATCAAGATCAACAACCGCAAAATTCTCAGCGGAATAGCCGAGATTATAGGTGCAGCCGACAAAATCGTCGACATCACCGTGGCCATTGACAAGCTCGACAAGATAGGTCTTGACAAGGTAAACGAAGAGTTGCGCGCAGTAGGTCTGAGCGAAGAGGCTGTTGAAAAGTTGCAGCCCATCATCTCGCTTTCGGGCACCAACGAGCAGAAACTCGACACCATGCGCCAAGTGCTGGCCGCCAGCGAGACGGGCTTGAAGGGAGTTGAAGAAGTAGCCTTTGTGCTCAACGCCCTCAAGGCCAGCGAACTGCGCAACGAGCTCGAGCTCGACCTCACCCTGGCCCGCGGCCTCAACTACTACACGGGCTGCATATTCGAGGTCAAGGCACTCGACGTACAGATAGGCTCCATCACTGGTGGCGGCCGCTACGACAACCTCACCGGCATATTCGGTCTGCCAGGCCTGAGCGGCGTCGGCATATCGTTTGGTGCCGACCGCATCTACGACGTTCTCACCCAGCTCGACCTCTACCCTGCCGAAACCAACTCAGGCGCCCGCATTCTGTTCATCAACTTTGGTGCCAACGAGGCCGCCCACTGCCTGCGCTTGGCCGCCGCCATACGCAAGGCCGGCATCTCGGCCGAGGTATACCCCGACTCTGTTAAAATGAAAAAGCAGATGAGCTACGCCAACGCCCACAAAGTGCCCTTCGTGGCCCTGGTTGGCGAGAGCGAAATGGCCGAAGGCAAGGTTGCCCTTAAAAACATGGAGACCGGCGAGCAGCAAAACCTCAGCATCGACGAGGTGATTGAACACATCAAGTAAACACAAACTGATGAACGAAGAGAACACACACCACCTGCCCTATTTTGACGAGGTGAACAAAATGTACACCATGCGCGAGGCCATTGAAGAAGCCAAGCGCTGCCTGCACTGCAAAGTGCCACAATGCAAAAAGGGCTGCCCCATCGAGAACAACATACCCGACTTCATACACGAGCTCTCAAAGGGCAACATGGGCGAGGCCATGGCCATACTGCACGAAAAAACCAACCTGCCCGCCATCTGCGGCCGTGTGTGCCCACACGAAAAGCAGTGCGAAGGCCATTGCGTGCTCGGCCGCCGCGACAACCCCGTGCGAGTGGGCAAGCTCGAAAGCTTTATAGCACAATTCGACGCCGAAATGAACCTGACCCACGAGCGCATACCCGAAAAAACACGCGGCAAGGTGGCCGTCATAGGCTCAGGCCCCGCCGGCCTTACCGTGGCAGGCGACCTGGCGCGCCAGGGCTTCAATGTCACCATATTCGAAGGGCAGCCCGAGCCAGGCGGCGTGCTGATGTACGGCATACCCGAGTACCGACTGCCCAAAGCCGTGGTGCGCAACGAAATTAAGCGCATCGAGGCCCTCGGCGTACACTTTGTAACCAACTGCCTTGTAGGCGCGCCCGAGAGCGGTGTCACCGTCGACAGCCTGTTTGCTCAAGGCTTCGACGCCATATTCATGGGCACCGGCACCGCCCTGCCCCAAAACCTCAACGTGCCGGGGGCTAATCTGCGCCGCGTCACACAGTCAACCGACTTTCTGCACAACGTCAACGCCTACGTTGAGGGTGCCCTGCCCTACGAGATGGTACCACTGCGCAAGGGCGACCGCGTGGCCGTGATAGGCGGTGGCAACGTGGCCATGGACGCCGCACGCACCGCACAGCGCCTGGGCGGCGACGTCACCGTCATATACCGCCGCACACAAGAGGAGATGCCCGCCATCAAGAGCGAGTACGAAGACGCTGTAAAGGAAGGCGTAAAATTCATGTGGAAAACCAACTCCATCGAATTCCTTGGCAACGAAAAGAGCCGTGTGCGTGCCATCAGACTGGCCACCCCCGACGGTGAGCACACCGTAGAGTTCGACCGCGTGTTCCTGGCCATCGGCTCACGCCCCGCCAGCCGCATCGTGGGCACCACCAAGGGCATCGACGTCGACGAGAAAGGCTACGTCATTGTGGGCGACCGTCCCAAGGGCATGACCACCCGCCGCGGTGTGTTTGCCGGAGGCGACGTCGTACACCGTCCGCAAACGGTGGTGCTGGCCATGAAAGCTGCCAAAGAGGTGGCTGTAGGCATAGCCCAATATGTCGACGCCATCAAGTTGCTCGAGGAGTGTGGACAGTAAGCCTAAAGGGTGGTTCTAATAAATCTGTTTTTAGAACCACCCTAAAGTGTTAAAATGGCATTGTTGTTACAAAATGCGCATTTATTTTGAATATTTGTTGCATAATGTTTGTCAATTAAAATAAAAGATTTACATTTGCATCGCAACCATGAAAATAAAGTGTGCCACACAAAGTCACACTTAACAACCGCGCATCGGTCATCAGGTGGAACGCCACTATGCCGTGCGTAACAACCATCCCAACCTACGCTTAACCTATGGCGAAACACACACTGAGAGATTATACCTCTTCATAATGAATTGTTTTTTTAAGGGTGGAACCTGCTAAGGGTTCCGCCCTTTTTTGCGCACTGGTCTATCGCCATCGTGTTGCGCATCAGTTTGCGCACGGGCGCAGCCCCTTTGTCTGCCCACTTGTAAAAGAGTGCGTGTGTTTTTACTGCCATCTTACACTTTTTGTGCGTAACAAGTTGATATACAGAGGTTTCAAGAGTGTAAGATGATTTCAAAGTATCTTACACGCCCCTGTATACATCTTACACACCCCACCCCGCTGCCCCGCAGTCGATTTAGACGTATGCGGTGGGTTATACGCCATAGGGACGTAGAGAAATCTGTCGGAGCAACAAACTTTTCTGCCCCCCTATGCCGTGATATTGCCCTCCCGTGTTGTGCCGTGTGGCAGCATGTGGTTGTGCAGGTTGTGTGTAGGTGTAATTGGCAGTATCCTACACTAAGTAAAGTATTGATACTCAATGGATTGCAGTGCGTTTGTGTAAGATGCAAGATACTCGGTGTGTAAGTAGTTGTAGTATGGTAAATGTCACAAATGCGACTTTCTTGTCTTGGGTTCTTTTAGCGTAAACATGCGAACGGACGCAAGCACCAAACGCTAGCTCTAATGGGGGCGACGCGTCTCGCGTCGGGGAAATATGCAGCTATTATTTAGTAGCGTTTGTATTTTCATTCTTTCTCTATCCCGACGCGAGACGCGTCGCCCCCATTAGAGCTTGCGTTTGGTGCTAGCGCTTAGTGCTTGCGTTTGGTGGTAGCGCTTAGAGCTTGCGTTTAGTGCTTGCGTTTAGTGCTTGCGCTTGCTGCCAGCGTTTGCTGCTTGGTCCGTTCGCATGTTTACGTTTTACCATACAGCCATAACCCGCTATCCCTGCTCCACCTAACAGCACAAAAAAAACGCGTTGGCTCAATCCACCCCAAGGGCAAATGCCCCAGGTTGGTTGAGCCAACGCGTCATTCTGACGTTAGCAAATGTTGGGAGTTAACGGGGTAAACAGGTGACCCGTTGAGCTGTCAACCTGTTACCCATTAACCCGTCAACGCATAAAGATATGTTACTGCATGCGCTTCACGCCACCCACAATCACGGGGCCGTGCTCCGACTTGCCGGCACGTATACCCTTCAGGTTGTAGGCAGGTGCAGCGGCACCCGTACCGTCGGTCGTCACGGCATCAATGCCCGTGGCCATGATGCGCACCACGTTTGAACCCACCTCGCCATAGTCGGGGTAGATAGCCTTCACCTGGTACTCATAGTAGCGTCCGGCATGCTTGGCAGCGTCAACATACTGTGTGGCTTCGGTCGAGAGCGGAGCCGCGTTCACCAATTCGCCATTGCTGTAAATGTTGTATCCGCTAAAGAAACTTGCGGCCTGCGGCTCATCGAGCGCCTTGCCAGCCATCTTGCTCTGTGCCGCAGCCGTGGCAACCACAGGCGCATAGCGCTCGGCCGAGGCCGAGAGGTTGGCAGTAGGAGCCGCCTTGGTGTTGTCGGCATAAGGCTGCAGGCACACCGAAATGTTCCAGTTACCCTCAATGCCACTGTCGTCGTCATCGAGCGTGGTCCATGTCAGTCCGTCGGTTGAGTAGAGGTTGCCCTTACCACCACGGGCCGGACCGGCATCGTAGCCAACAGGCACCGTTATCTGGTTGTGTTCCACATAGATAACAGCACGCAGGCGCTTGGTAGCGTCCACCTTGATAGGCTTGTCAAGGCGCACGGTGTTGAAACTGTACTGGCTGAGGTTGTCCACATACTTTTCAAACACCAGCGTGTTGTCCTCATAGAGCTGTGCATAGAGCACGTCGGGCACCTGGTTGATATAGAACTTGATTTCAGACACGCTGAGCGAGCTGTAAGGCTTCAAGTCCTCGGGCGACCATTCCACACCGGCGTAATACTGTCCGCCGTTTTGCAGTCCGGCCGCGTTGTCGCACACACCATTGTGCCAGCGCAGTTCAGTCACATCGCCAAGGGCCGGCACGCTCCATGTGAGCACATTGCCCTTGTCAGTCTGTTCAACCGACAGTGTGCCGGGCTGCTGATAGCCGTTGGTGTAGTTCACCGTCACAAGTGCGGGTTCGCTCATGGGGCTCACCGCCGAGTTGTTGTAGTGCGCCACCACCTCATATTTGTAAGTGCCCGGCAGCAAATTGTGGTCGGTGTAGCACGGTCCGCTCACGGGAGCGTCGGTAATGAGCTGCCCGTTGCGGTAGATGTCGTAGCCATACACCGAGCCAGCCTTGTCGGCATTGATGCTGATGGCATCGACCAACTGGGCCGAGTGTCCGCTCACCACGCGCAGCATCACATACTTGGTGCCGGCAGGCAGCGTAAAGTCGTACTGCTGCCAAGCCTCGGCAGTGGTCACACGTCCGCGGTTGATAAAGTTGGCCACATCATTGTCGTCGGCCGATGTGAGCACCTGCATTTCGCCGTTGCCCTCGGCCTTGGCCATGTTGCGCGCCATAAAGCTGAAGGCGAATGGTGCAGCGTAGTCGGTTGTGACGGGCACCACCAGTTCGGCCTTGGCCTCAGCCTCGCAGCGCAGAGCCATGCTGCCCTGTGTGGCATCGGTGTTGGTCAGGGTAAAGAGGTTGTCCTTGTTGGTCCAGCCATCGCGGCTGAAAGGCGTGCCATTGCTGCCCTGTTCAAAACTCTCGTAGGTGTCGGCCGTGAGTGTGGTGGGGTCAATCATGGTCACATTCACATCGTAGCCATACGATGCCATGATGGCACGCACATCGGTCGGTGCATTGCCTTGTGTAGCCGCATCGATGGTTACAGCCACGGGAGCCGAGTGTGCCGAGGTAGTGCCGTCGATGTACACCGTCTCCACCTCGTAGTTATAAGTGCCCGGTGTGGTGAGCGTTTCGCTGTAAGCACGCTGTGCCACGGGGGCCTCGTTCAGCTTCACATTGTCGCGGTACACATTATAGCCGCTCAGTCCCTTTACCGAACCGAGGTCGAAGTAGATGTAGCGCGAGCCGGTAGTCTCCTGCAAGCAGAGTGTGAGCAACTGGTAGCCCTCGGCAGTGCGTATAACACTCATGCCGCCGGCCGAGGCATTCTCGATGGGTTTGATGGCGGCATAGTCGGCCAGACTGGTGTGCCACAACAGTTTGCCCGAGGCAAAGTCGTAGGCACAGAGTTCGTAGCGCTTGTCCCAGCCCTGCTCAAAGGTGTAGAGCACCCCGTTGTAGTAAGCCGAACCGGCTGCGCCCTTGAGCGTGGGGCCATTGCCCAGCTTGGCACCATGCAGCGAGGTGTAGATGCTGGTTTGCCAGTCGCCCACCTCAAATCCGCCGCGCCCGCCGTCGAGTTCGGGCACATAGGCTATGTGTCGGCCAATTTCGGAGATTGATATCTCGTCGGTTATCTCCTGCTTGTCCATATCTATCTTGTAGAGCGTAGAGCCGTTGGCTGTAGCGTAGAAGTCGCTGCCATCGTACACCAAATTGCGGAAACCTGTGGTCAGAGTGGTGGGCACCATCATGGTAAAGCTGGTGTCGAATGTGCCGTCCATCAGGTAGCGGTTGATAATGCCCGTGGCCGAATATTTGGTGGTGTAGATGTACTTGCCATCAGAGGCTATGCCCATCTCGCCCGTATGGGCACTCTTGAACTGTCCCACATACTCGGGACGCGCCTCAGGGCTGATGCCCGTTTGTGGCTCGAGGTCGGTGGGCAGGGTGCATGCCTGCTGCATAGGAATGCTCCAACGCAGGTTTACCTGGCGGTTGCGCACCACCTGGGTGTTGATGGTGGCAGGTGCCATGGGGACATAGAGCGTGATGCGCTCCACACTGACCGCTTCGCTCTGGTTTGACTGCACACTGTCGGCATACACCGAAGCCACCGTGTAGTGGTAGGTGCCAGCCTCGGCCACGTCCTCGGCATATTGGCAGCTGGTGGTTTGTGCCACCTGTTGTCCGTTGCGGTACACCACATAGCCCGCGGGCTGTGTCTCGGTGTAAGCGGCATTGGGCTTGAGGTGGGCGGCCACACAGAAGTTGGCATTTTCAAATCCGGCATACGAGGCGGGGAACCACGTTACACCATCTTCAGACATGAGGTTGCTCTTGCCATCGGTAGTGGTGCCGGAGTTGATGCCCATAGGCAGCAGGTTGGCATCGTGTGCCACGAGCAGGGTAACGTAGTAGGTGCTGCCGCGCTCAATGGTGAGGGGTGCTTTCAATGCGAAACGGCTGTATTCGCCATAAAGCACGTCGTCGGGATTGATGCGTGTGGTTGATATGCACGCGCCGTCCTTGTATATTTTGACAGAGAGCGAGGTGACACGCTCCTTAATAAAGGCGCTCACCGAGTCGAGTATCATGCCGCGGTAGGGTGCAAGGTCGTCGGCATCGAATGCCACACCGGCAAAGAAGTAGCCTCCCTCGGCGTAACCCAGTGCATCGTCGCACTGGCCCTTGTCGTAGCGCAGTGTGGCGGGCTGCTTGAGCAGGGCGTCGGGCTGCTGCCAGCCAAGGGTTACGTGCTTGTTGAGGGTGATGGCGGCCTGCAGTTGCGTGGGGGCGAAATAAGGCTCGCCCTTGGCTATACTCACCAATGCCGTGTCGCTCAGAGTTGAGGCGTGACTGCCGTCGTAGAGGGCCTGCACGGTGTAGGTGTAGGTGCCACGCACCAGTTTGGTGTCGGTGTAGGCGGTGTTGGCTGTCTCGCCCACCTTGACGCCGTTGCGGTAGATGGCATAGCCCGTGGGGGTGCTGCCAGTACCGGCGGTCCACGCAAGTGCGGCAGCCGACTCGCCCTCGGCCTTGGCAGTGAGTGCTACCGGACGGGGCCATGCAGCAGCCTGGTTGGCCGTGAGGCTGATGCTGATGTCGTGGTTGTCGGTCAGCTCGGGTATCGACTTGAACTGCAAGGTGGTGGTGTTGGTTTGGTTCAACGCCACGTTGCGCGCATCAAAGTTGAGTGTGACGGTTTGCTTCTCGCCAGCCTTGAGTGTGCCAGCCAGGGGTGACACATTAAGCCAGGGGTCGAAGTCGGCCAGTTTGTAGGCAAACACGCGTGCGGGCGACTGATTTAATATGCCAAGCAGGGTGAGTTGTCCGTCGACGAGCGAAGTGGTACACTCCAGACCGCCCAGACTGTTCTCGCCCGTGCTGAGCGAACCAGGCTTGTAACCTGGCACATCAACGGCCGAATGGGTTTCGCCCACCACGCGGCGGTTGTTCAGGTCGTACTGCACAATGGTCACCTTGTCCACCACGTTGAGTCCGCTGGTCACAAGGTTGCTCATCCACAGATAGGGGCCGCCGGGGGTCACATTGTCGAAGGCTGTGCCGTAAACGTCCATGGAGTTGCTGGCATTGAGCTTGTAGAAGGCCAGTGTGACCTCGCCCTTGCGGTTGACGCGGCCCAGGGTGTTGTAGTCGCCCACCCAAAACTCGTCGCTGCGGGGGTCGTGGGCAATGTGGGTTACACAGAGACTGGGTTCTGTGGGTATGTCGATGGTGCCAATCAGGCGCTTGTGGCGCAAGTCGAGCTGGAAGATGCGGTTCTTGCGGTCGGAGGCGTAGAAGTAGCGGCCATCAAAGGTCATGTCGTTGAGGGCGTAGTACATACCAGGCACCGAGAACTCCTCTACAAAGTGGCCGTCGCGGCTGTATTTGTAGAACTTGCCAAGGAAGAAGTTTGACGAGGCGTAGAAGTCCTCTCCGTCAAACGCCACACAACTTTGTATGTCGCCCGAGGCGTCGAACGTCTGGGTGATGTCCCAACGGTGGTCGGTGTTGCCCGAACCCTTGACGGGTGTGGGGAACAGGTTGTACTGCAAATCGCCGTTGCCCGCATTCTCGAGCGTGATGGTTTGGGTGGTTTGCGACTCAAGGGCGGTGGCGGCATTTACCTTGTGTGCCGACACGTTGAGCACGGGGCGCTGCATGCTGATGGCGTAGCTTGAGGCGCCCTTGCTGTCGAGTGTCCATGTGCCGGTATAGTAGTTGTGGCCTGCGGCCTCAGCATGCACGGTGTAGTGGCCCTCCTCCACCTCAGGCAGGGCTATGCTGCCTTGCGCATCGGTGACCACGGTGTAACGGGCACCATTGTCGGCCTCGAGGGTGACGGTGCAGGCACCAACGGGCTGGTTGTTGCACACGGTCTTGATGGTGACGGGGTGGGTGGCGGGGTTCCAAATCTTTACATCGTCAACAAACCAGTAGTTGACGTAGCGCGAATCCTGGCCGTAGGCACGGAAACGTATGTAGAAGAAGTTGTGGCCATCGAGGTACTTGCCCAGCTTAAACTCGTGGGTGCGCCAGTTGTATGAGCCTTCGTCGTTACTGAGTGAGTCAATTCGGGCCCACGTTTGTCCGCCGTCTACCGATATTTCGGTGGCAAGCACACCTCCTGCATACTTTGGTCCGTTGTCGAGGCGTATTTCGTAGCGCAGGGTGGTGTTGGCGGGGTCGGCGGTGTGCAGCTCACGGGTGACAAGGCTCTGCGAGTACTCGCCAATGTTGGAATAGGGGTAGCAGGCCGAGAAGTCGACCAGACCATAGGCATAGTAATCGGTTTTCCACTTGTTTTCCTCGCCAGCCGCTGTTACGGGACGGCTCCACCGGGTGGTGTCGATGGCGTTGTTGTCAAAATCGTCGAAGAAGGGGAGCAAGCGCACATCGGGCACCTCTACACTGAGGGGGTCGGACTTCTGGCCCAACGAGCCGTCGGTCATGACGCTTTGCACGGTGTAGGTGTAGGTGCCGTAGTCGGGCACCACATCGGTGGTGTACACAGCGTTGATGAGCTGGTCGTTCACCTTTACGCCGTTGCGCAGCAGGTTAAAGCCGGCCAACTTGGCATCGGCCGCTGCCGCACGGGGTGCTATGCGCGGACGTACATTGTTGGTGCCGATGAATATGTCGTCGACCATGAACATGAAGGCGTCCTCAGACACGCAGTTGAGGCACACGTATTTGGCGTCCTTGGGTATGGTGTACTCAAAGAGCGTCCACGAGGCCGGTGCCTCGGCGTAGCTGCCGCCCTGAATGAAGGTGAAGTCGGACGGGCGCGTGCCAGTGGTTGAATAGCCCACTCTGAAGCGCTCCAGGCCCCACGTGTCCTTGTAGGTCTTGGCACGGAAGCTGAATTTGAAATCGCTGCCAAAGTTGAGGGCGGGCGATATGAGGTAGTCGTTGTTGCCACCATCGACGGTGAGGTCGACCAGCATCTTGCTGCCCGAGAAGGGCATCACATCGGGGTAGGTGCCGGTTGAGGGTGACGTCTTTGACGGATTGAACACGATGAAGGCCATCTTGCTGCCCTGGTTGGGAAACGAGGCGGCTGTCCAGGTGTAGGTGTCGGCATTGTCGGCATCGATATACTGCCAACCGATGCTGCCGGCAGAGTTTACGGCAAAGTCGGGGTGGCTTTCAAAGTCGTCGAAATAGCCGTTGATGGGCTCTGGGTTGTTCCAACGCAATGAGACGGCCTTGTTGTTTACGGCCTCGAGCGTTGGCACAATCTTGGCAAGTGCCTGGCTCTTGGCCGTGGCATTGGTCTGTGCTTTGGCACTGGCATACTGCGCCACGGCAGGGGGCGGTGCCACGTGCTGCGGCTTGACCTTCTCGCCCGACGGCTGCGCCCACAGCGGGGTGGCAAGCAGCAGGAGTATGCCTGAAAGTATATGTTTCATTGTTGCTATTATTATTGATGGAGTGAGAGAATGGTTACGCGCTGATGCGCCTCAAATACCATTCTGTGTCAACCTATTTAACTATCACTACGCCTTCGTAGCCGTCGACACGCACGGCAGCCGATGTGGCGGTGGGCACAAAGGTGGCGAGCACACGGCCGTCGGTAGCATAGAGTGTGACGTGGCGTCCGGGCTGCAAACCGGCCAGGCGCACCATGCCGGCAGTGCAGAGCGCACGCACGGGAGTGAGTGTGTGGCCGCGCTGGGCCTCAACATTGGTTACGGCCGTAGGGTCGTAGGTGTAATAGGCCGGAGCCGAGGTGTCGTAGTAGAGTATGCCGTCGCCCGCCGTCACAAGGAAGCGGTAGCGGCCGGTGTTGAACTCGCCCGGAGTGGTGGGGGCTATGACCATGCTTGTGGCAGTGGTGCCGCCCTGGGCCAGGGTGTCAAGTTTCACACCATCGTTGTAGGTAATGCTGAAGTTGGCTATGTTGACAAGGCGTCCGCCAAAGTTGCAAGTCATGCGCAGGCGCTTGTAGCTCTTGCCCTTCATGTGGGCTGTGAGGTCAACGCTCTGTCCGTCGGCATCGACACTGTTGATGCGTTGCAATTCGCCAATGCGTGTCCACGTGTGGCCATCATTGGTGCCCTCGACACTGAAGGTTGACTCGCCGCGCGGACCGCCCGACATGAGCACGTACTGCACATTGGTGATGCCCTCGGGGAAGTCTACCGTCTCGACGGTGCCGCTGCCGGTAAAGCGCAGCACGCCGGTGCCAAGTGTGACCTCGCCCACGGCCTCGTCTACATCGCTTTCGGGCAGGTATTTGGCCGACACTACGGGCTCGTCCGTCTCCTTATAAAACTCGAGGAAGTAGGTTGACGCATTATTAACCGGTGTCCACTCGGCCTTGAGGTTGTCGCCGTCGCGGCCGAAGCTGGTGATTGAGGGCGTTTCGAGGCGCTGTGTGAGCATCACGCCCCACAACCACAATGAATACTGCATGCGCTCCGAAGTGCACACAAGGGCTACGTAGATGTCCTTGCCGGCAAAGTCGGACAGGTCGACCTCGTCGAGGGCCAGCGAGCCGAACTGGTCGGCCAGCGAGAACTGCTTTACAAGGTGGAAGTCCTCAACATTGCGCGACCTGGTTGACACGTATACGTCGAGCTTTTCAACGTATGAGGGGTCCATCACGCCACGCTCTACATAGAGGGCGCCGCGCTCGGGCACGTGCATTTTTTCGGATATGAGCCAGTCGTTGGCATTGTTCCAGTAGTCGGCGTTGTACACCATGGCCTGCATGCTGGCATCGTAAACCCAAGTGTTGTTGTCGTTGTTTTGGTCGACCACACGCCAGCGGCTCAGTGAGCCATCGTCGTCAAGCTCGTCGAACATGAGCTGTACTGGTGCTTGCAGCACTTTGTGCTCAGTGCGCACGGGTATGGAGGCACCCAGCACGGTGGTGCCGTCGGCCATTTTCATGTAGGCACGCACATAGAAAAGGCCCGCATCGTAGAGGCCGCTGATGGTGGTCTCGATGTTGTCGGCTGTGGGCACTACCACCTTGTGGCTCATGTCGTCAGCATCGGCCAGGGTGGGTTCTTCGGTCATGTCACTCCACACAAAGCCCATTTCGGCCACGTCCTGTGCCAGATGGCCTACCTTGGCTTTTACCTTGAACGAGGTATCGGTGATATCGGCATAGTCGACGGGTATGGTCTTGATGCTCGAGAGTTCGCCCGAACCGCCGTTGACCTGGAAACTGACAAGGCCGCCCTCCTCGCGTATGTTGGTGATGGGGGTGCGCAACTTGTCGCCCAGCCAGTTTTGGTAATCGGTAAACTCGGTGGTGCCGGTGGTGCCGGGATAGGTGTCGCCCTTGCGGGTGTTGTCATCGTCAATGCCGTCGGCCGGCACAATGTACATGCAGCGGTGGCGGGCATTGTTGTTGGGGCCGTTGACGCTCCAGTACTTTGTCACCATGTCCTTGGTGTAGTCGTAATGGTAGATGAGCAGGCTGTGGTAGGGTATGTAGGCGTCCCAACCGGTCTTTTGACGGTTTTCGAACACGTACCACTCAAAGCCGTCGGCCTCGGACAGGCCGGGCTGCGCATCAACATAGGCAGCGGTGTTGGTGGCCACATTGTCGAGTGTGACGTCCTCGGCCTTGTCGAGCTGCTTGAAGTCGGACTTTTTCATCCAGCCCATTTGCAGGCGCTCAAAGGCCATGAGGCCGGCCGGGGTGCGGCTGTTGTTGTTGTAACTGCCCGAGGCGTAGAGGCTGTAAGCGCCGGGGTTGATGCCGATGCCGCCGTCGTAGTCGTCGGTGTCGTACATATCCTTGAGGCCGAGTATGTGGCCAAACTCGTGTACAAAGGTGCCGATGCCGTCCATCTCGGTGCCGGTGGCGCCCACCAACTCGGCCGATACCGAATAGTTGTTGACGGTGATGCCATCAACCTTTACCGAGAGGTCGCCATCGTCGGTTATGAGGCGGTATGAGTGTGGCCACATGTCCTTGTCGTCGCCCGACGAGGCCTGGCTGTAACCGCCTATCACCACGTTGATGTTGTCCATATAGCCATCGCCGTCGTTGTCGAACTGTGCAAAGTTTATTTCGGGGTGATCGGCCTTGGCCTTCTGCACAGCCTCAACCACTGCGGCCTGGGGATTGACGTCGTTGCCGGTGCCGCCATAGTCGGCAGCATAGTAAGTGCGCTCATGGTCGAGCGTGTAGGGCCCGAGCACGGTGAAGTTTGGCACGAACTGCCCCATGGAGTTGTCGCGGTAGTAGTCCTTGACAGAGCCTGTGCCGCCACTGACGCTATAGTTGTGCTCGTTGAGCCAACGGTCAAAGTCGTCGGCCGTAAAGTTGAACTCGCCGTCGCTGTACTTTACCAGCACTACCAGGTACTGGCTTTCCTTGGCCTGGCCCGTGGCGGCGTCAACCTGGCGGTTGGTCACGCTGGGCGGCAGAATTTGCTTGACGGTGAGCGGACTGCGGCGCGTGGTGAGGCTGCGCAGCCACTGGGCGTCCTTGGTGCCAATGGGGCGCAGGGTGCTGACAAACTGGCTTTCGTCGGCCGGACGCACATTGGCATTGGTGGCACGGCACGCGGTTATGCGTCGTGTGCCTTTGGCCGCATCGGTCTGCACGTACTTGAAAAAGCCGTCCTTGTCGCGCTGTATTAGAAATCCGTCGGCCGTGGTGATGTAGTGGAAGTTTTCATCGCCATGCACCCTGATTACCAGCGTCGTGCCGTCGGGCTGCCTCACGGTGACGGGCTTTGGATTGGCCTTGATGGCCCATGCCGCACCTGATGCGCCTGCTAACAGACTCGCTGCGAGCAGATACCGTAATAGGTGTTTGTTCATATATAACAATGTTATTTTGGAGATTTGATTGTAACGGGTTGACAGGTTAACGGGTTGACGGGCTAAAGAGCAAGCATTCTTGCTCTTTAACCTGTTAACCCGTCGACCTGTCAACAGTTACACGTTGCTTATTTCACAGAAATCTTGACAGACTTGCCGCCTTGGGTGCGTACCACGTAAATGCCCTTTGGCACATTTACGCTGCCCTGGCCGTTGGCCACGATGCGGCCGGTGAGGTCGAACACGCTCACGGGGTCGCCATTCACGGCCTCGATGCGGCCGCCGTTTACACTGATGGCACCATTGGCCTTAACTGCACCGATGGCCTCGACCACAGCCTTCTCGAAGGTGAGGGTGGCTGCTGTGCCTTCATTGGCCTGGTTCACCTTTATCAGATAAGTGCCGGCCTTGTTGGTTTCGCCGTCCACATTGTAGGTCAGTTCGGTGTAGGCCTGGTGGGTGCTTTCGTCGTAGCCGTTGCTTGAATAGGCCACAGCCGGTGTTGATGGCACACCGCTGCCGTCGGTGGCATACAGTTCGGCATACATGGTGTTGCCGGCCTCGGTGGCAAGCTTGAACTCGCCTTGTGCCAGGTCTACGCGGTACCAATGTACATCGCTGTAACTTGATGCGCCAAAGGTGTAGCTGCCCGGTTCAAGCGTGATGGGCTTTGAGGCATCGCTGCCGGCCTCAATCTCGCTCTTGCTTATGGTGACGGGGGTGTCGCCATAGGTTTCGAACACCTCGAGAATGTACTTGCCGGGCTTTACGTCTAAGCCATTTACCACATACTTCAGCGCGCACGACTGCTTGCCGGTGGTGTAGTCGTAGTTGCTGTTGGCATAGGCCACGGGGTTGCCAGTGGCTTTGCCATCGCCATCGGTGGCATAGAGGTTTGAACCGAAGTAGGTGTTGGCGCTGCCATCAACTGATGTGATGTTTAACACGCATGGCTCGTCTATCTCGATGCTGTACCACAGGGGAGCGGTGCGGCTGGCCTTGCCAAAGGTGTAGGCGCCATCAGCCAACTTGATGGGGTTTGAGGCGTCCTCGCCGGGCAATGGGTCGGCAATGACAAATGACAGGTGCTTGCCCTTCTGCGCATCTTTGAGCACGAGGTTGACGTACACCACATCGCCGGCCTTTACAAATACGCTGCCCGAATAAACGTCTTCGGAGGTTGTGCCGGTTTGTACCGAGCCTTTGAAATTTTGCAGTGTGCCGGCCTTGCCCACCTTGACAAGCAACTGGTTGTTGCCCGAGCCGCTCGTCATGTCGGTTGTGATGGTGAGCTTGCCCGACTTGGGTGCTACGTAGCTGTACCAGCGGTCGAAGGCCTCCTGCGGCAGTGCCACGCCCACTGAGTCGTAAGCTGCTGCGGGAACTGCTACCTCAATGGGGTTGTCGGCTGACTCGCCCTTGGCAAAGTCTGTCAACGAGAGGTCGAAGGTGGTGGCTGACTTCATGCCTGTGAACTTGATGAGGTATTGTGTGCCGGCCTGCACCTTGGTCTTGGTGACGGTGGCCGACTTTACGGCATCGTAGTTGGTGCTGCTGTTGGGATAGGTGGGGAAGGTTACATCGATGAACACTTCGGTGTCGATGTTGAGCCAACCGCTCTTGGCCGGGGTGTAGCTGTAATACTTTTCGGTGCCACTGGCCAACTCGTTCTCACCATCAACTGCGGCTATGGGGTCGGTGGCCACATCGCCAGGACTTACGGCGTCGAGCGAATAGTTGAAGGCAAAACCATTGGTGCCCTCATCGCACTGCCATGCTATGATGTAGGTGGTTTCGGCAGAGTTTTCAACATACTGGCGGAAACCTGTGCGGCCTGTCACCATGGGCGAATAGCTGCCCCACTGCTGGTTGTAAAGGTAGGCGTTGGTGTTGGTGCCCGACGCGGCATCAGAAATGCCCTTGGGGGCATTGACATTGATGTAATACTTGCCAGCCGGCACAACCAACTTGTAGTAATAGGTGCCGTTGCTCTCGGGCACATTCTGGGTGCCGCCATTGCTGTCGAGGGCAATAGGATTGTCGAAGGTGTCGCCGGCCTTGGCTGCCTCGATGGTCATGTCGAAAGTTTCGTCGGCATCGGTGGCATAGGCCTTTTCAATGCAAACATAATATGCCTGGTTGGCCTGTGTGGCAAAACGCAACGCAAACTGGCCCGACACGGAGGCTGCGGGCATTTCGGAGGTTATCTGGTAGGTGTCGCTATACACCTTGATTGTGCCGCCGGGCAAACCGACCTCGGAGCTGATGACGCCAAAGCCTGCTTTGTCTGCCGTAAACTTGTACCAGTACTTGCCGGTTTCCTTGGGCAGGGTGTTGGCGCCGCTGGTGGCCTCGAACGGGAGGTCGTAGCTTGAGCCTTGTTTCATCACCACCTCTTCAAAAGTGGCATACAAGGGGTTGCTGGCTTCGCAACTTATATAATAGGTCTGGCCGGCCTTGACGTTGAGCTTGCCTTCGTAAGTGGTCGTATAGGTGGTTTGGTTGTAGTTGCTTGTCAAGTCGAAGCTCTTGGGCTCGCCGTTCTCGCCTTCGCGCACCTTGGCGTTGGCCACATAGCCCTCGAAGGACATTTTAAGCACATCGTCGGCTTGCGCGGTATACTTTATATAGGTGGGCAGCGGGTTTGACGACCAGTATTGGTACTGCTCGTTATATATGCGTTCGCAGTTGACGGGCACCACAAAGCGCTCCTTGGTGGCCTCGATGGCGGTGGCTATGCTTGAGCCATCCACATTGGCGTCTTTTACCGAAGCCGTGAATTTGAGTTCCTTGGTGTTGATGCGCGCAATGACGTATATGGTCTGGCCGGCCTTGACGGGAATGATGGTTGTCATGCCGTTGTCCGCACTGATGTAGGGCAGTGTGTTGCCTGTTGTGCCGTCAACACTTGCTGTAAAAGAGCCGCCACCGCTTTCGTTATTCTTGGTAATGGTTAACAACTGTCCCTTGCCGTCGGAGGGTGCAGTATACTTGAAGTAAACGGTTGTTTCCTTTGCCTCGTCCTGGGTAAAGGTGTTTTCGCCTGATGCTATCAGGTCCTTAGCCGTTTCGGCCGTGGTCTGAGCATTTGCACACAGGGCTGCGAGCCCCATCATGCCAACGAGTAATGGTTTTTTCATAAGCATATAGAATTTTGAATATTATTGTCTGTAACACTTTGATACCGCAAATATAAGGCTACATGGCACGTATTTGCAAAAATTAAGGGGGATATAAAGGGGAGGGTATCCCTGAGCTTATATTTCAGCACAATGGCATAACTCGTTCATTCACAAGTGTTTTATAGTTGTAACGCGCAGCCAACCATAGGGGATATATGTCAAGATTTGCAGTGACGTGGCGGCGCTATTTTAAGAATTACCATTTGAACAGAATAGCGCGCCTAACATATCAAAGTGTAATATTTACTTCTTTTTGAATTACAACTCGCAAAAAGTGCCTATATTTGTCACAGGAATGCTTTCTACGGCCGAAAAAGCGCAAAAAAGGCCGTTTTCATCGGTAAAACTACATGATATGACACAACAACCCAACACTTGCCACATAACACTTTGGGCCAAGTGCCTGGCCACTCGCATCACACTGCTGTGCGCTCTGTGCCTGGCGGTGTGCCACGCTGTGCCCGCACTAGCGGCCACAAGCGACAAGGCCCGCCAACTGGTGCGACAGGCAGCCAATGCCGCCGTGCACAAGGATTACCGCCAATCGTCAGCGCTGCTTTTCAAAGCCCGCAGCGAGGCCGAGGCGGCTGCCGACTACGACCAACTGTTCTGGGTGTACACTAACTTGGGCATCAACCAAGCGGAATTGCTTAACTATGCTGATGCGCTGCAACACTTTACCAAAGCGTATCAGATTGCTACCGAGCACCTTGACGAACGGCGGGTGCTGAGCATTCGCAACAACATTGCCGGTCTTTACATGATGAACCACGAACAGAACAAGGCTCTGGCTGAGTACATCAAAATATATACGGACATCAAAGGCAGCACCGACAGTGTGTTTACTGGCGGGTGTGCGCTTAACATTGCCACTCTGCTCACCGACAAGCACCAATATGCCCAAGCACGGCCTTACATGGAGCAGGCCGAACTGCTGCTGGGGCGCTATGCCGAGAACCGCGCTGCGCTTGTGACCCTGCGCACCGACTACTTGCTCGGTACGGGCAACACCGAGGGGGCTTACCGCCTGGTGGCAGACGCCCAAACGAAATACCCTGCATTGCAACACAATGCGGACATTCTGTATCTGCGGGCACGCACGGCCCTGATGCGTGCGCTTGCCGACGAGGCAGTGGCGCAAGGGCGCCTGGCTCTGGCTCAGCCTGGGATTGATTTGTCGATGAAAAGGGCTATTTTCGAACTTCTGTCGCAAGCATACAGCATGCAGCAATGTTACGAACAGGCGCTTGCTTGCAAAGATTCGGTGGTGGCGGTGAGTGATGCACTGTCAAACCTTACGGGGCAAAAGCTCTACGAGGCACGTCAAATTCAGTTTGATATATGGCAAAAACAACAAGAGATTGACAATTACAAAAAGCGACACGCGCTTGAAATGGCGCTACTTGTTGTGGTGCTGATAGCCAGCGGTGCGTTGGTGTGGGCCTTGGTGGTTAAAACAAAGAATGCGCGCCAGCAACGCAAACTGGCACACATGGAACTGGAGCACGAACAAGTACAGCGCGAGGCGCTGCAACAAAAGCTGGCTAACGAACAGGCTGAACAGGAGCAGAGCCGGCGCACCATCGAACAACGTAGCCGCGAACTGATGTCTAAAGCCATGCAGGCGGCTAACCGCAACGACTCGCTGCGCGAACTGCTGCACACGCTCGAAACAGACAGCGGACTCGACCTTGACAAACGGCCCGAACTGAAACGCACACTGGCGGCCTTGCGCCACCAACTTGACTCGACGGTGGAGTGGAAGGACTTTACTACTTACTTTGAACAGACTAACGGACAGTTTCTGCAGCAACTCAAACACCTGCACCCTACCCTCACCGCCAACGAACTGCGCTACTTGTCGCTGGTGTATATCAATCTGTCATCGAAGGAGATTGCCTTGCTGCTTAACATCACACCCGAATATTGTAAGAAAAAGAAACAACAAGTGGCCCGCAAAATGGGGCTTACCGACCCACGCACGCTCTACGCTTACTTGACGAGCAGCGAGGTTATGGGGTGAAGAAACGGCCACATGGCAGTTTTTTGTCATTTTGCCTGCACTCTGCACTTTTTACCTGCACTGCACTGATTATCAATGCGTTACAGAGTGTAGGTAAGTCTGCATTTTGCCTGCACACTACCTGCACTTGCCTACAATCTTTCTACACTTACTTGCACTTGCTTGCACTTTTGTCTGCACTTCTTACACTTTATCTACACTTACTTGCACTCGATTGCATTTTGTCTGCACTTACTTGCACTCGCTTTCATTTTATCTACACTCACTTGCACTCGCTGACACTTTGTCTGCACCTGCTTGCACATTTACATACTGGCATAAATACGCACGTTTTTTACACAAATACGTGTAAAGATATAAGTATAATTGTGCTTCGGCCATGCCTGGTAGCGCGTTCACTTACGATTGTTGGCGTTGTCTGCATTGGGCGGCAGGCGTGCCGATTGCTCCAACTGAAATTTCTCTCCCCCGTAATAGGACAGCCACGGTGCTACAACCATCTTGTCGCGCGCACTGCTGTATGGGCTAAGCATAGTTTCCTCGTTTTGCTTCTGTTGGCAGAACAATTAAAGGCGAGCCACTCAGTTCCTGGGTAGTGCAGAGTGTAAGTGTGTAGTGTAGAGTGTAAGTGTGTAGTGTAGGCAAAGTGCAAGTGTGTAGGCAAAGTGCAGGTATACATACACTCTGTAACGCTTTGATTATCAACGCAGTGCATGCAAAAAGTGCAGGGTGTAGACAAAATCAACAAATTCAAATCATTGGAGGGGACGCCACAAACACGCTGCAAAAAAACGCTACCTCTAATGGGGGCGACGCGTCTCGCGTCGGGAAAAATGAGCACTAATTATGCTTCTATCTGTGAGCCTTTGCTTTAATTTTCCCGACGCGAGACGCGTCGCCCCCATTAGAGGTAGCGTTTTGTAATAGCGTTTGATGCCAATTTCAACGGACTATGCCACAATTATGGCACAGGGTCGTACCCACTGCCGCCCCAGGGGTGGCAACGCAATATGCGTTTGACAGCCAGATACAATCCCTTCAATGGTCCGTACTTTTGCAACGCCTCAACAGCGTACTGCGAACAAGTGGGCGTAAAGCGGCAAGCTGGCGGCAACATAGGCGAAATATAACGCTGATAGAAGCGTATGGGCAATATGAGCAAGCGTGTTATCATGGCAATGCGATGTTTTCCCTAATTCGGCGTAACGCCACCTCCATGCGGGCACTCACAATGTGCGACGGCACAGGGCGGTCAGACAGCCATATAAAGGCTATGTGCAGCGCCTTGTCGTTGGGCAATGCCTCGACAAGCTGGTGCTTTTGCAAGCGATATGCCTCACGCAGCTGGCGCTTGGCGCGATTGCGGTCTACAGCATGCTTGAAGTGGCGCTTCGACACGCTGAGCAGCACTTTAGCCTGCGGACCGCTGCCGGCATAGGGCAACATGCGGTATGTCACACGCAGGGGGTAAACGCTCATTGAGCGGCTGCCTGCGGTGAACAGAGCGTCAATCTCGGTTTTCAAACACAAGTGCTCGGGTTTGCGAAAGGTAAAACGTTTTGTCATAATAGCCATATTCATTCATTTAATAGCCTCATTCATTTGTAAGTCAGTGCGCGCCGTGTGCGCTGCCGGACCCCACATGATGGTTCATACAACTAACTTAAAAAGGCATGAGCCCACTCGCCCTACGGGGCTGTTGTGAAGTCATGCCTTTTGTTGTGTATGTGTTGTTATACTGTGCGTAGTATATTACTATTTGTTCTCTCCGAGATATATCTCAATGGCAGCCGTCATTGAGCGTGCCTGAGGCGTGGGGGCAAAGAGGTCGCAGCGCAAGCCAGCCTCCTCAATAGCCGCTTTTGTTACACCGCCAAAGCAGGCCAGGCGCTTGTCGCCCTGTTTGAAGTCGGGGAAGTTCTCAAGCAACGACTTCACACCGGCAGGGGTAAAGAGCACGATCATGTCAAAGTCAAAATCCTTGTCCTTGGGATAATCGTTGGTCACGGTACGATACATCACGCATTCGGTGTGCTTGAGCTTTTTCTCATCGAGCATACGGGCCACATCGTCGTTGTGCACGTCCGACAATGGCACGAGGTAATTTTCCGTTTTGTGTTTGGCCATCACCGTTACCAGCTCGGGCCAACGACCTGTGCTGCCAAAGAACACCTTGCGCTTGCGATACTGAACATACTTTTGAATGTAAAGGGCAATAGCCTCCGACAATCCGAAATATTTCATATCCTCGGGCAAAGCTACACGCATCTCCTTGCAGAGAGTGAAGAAAAAGTCCACAGAGTGGCGTGAGGTGAACACAATGGCCGAGTGGTCGAGAATTTGAATTTTTTGCTGGCGGAACTCACGCGCGGTGAGGCCTTCGACCTTTATAAAGGGGTGGAAAGTAAATTCCACGTGTTCTTTGTTTGCAATCTCGAAGTAGGGAGATTTTTCGGAAGTAGGTTTCGGCTGCGAAACAAGAATCTTCTTGATCATGACTACTTTTTAGTTCAGCATAGCGGCCGCTCAAGACCGCGGATTTTGTATCGTTAATTAGTTAATTGTTAACAGGAAATTGCACGCGTAAATCAGTGCGCGGAACAATATGAATAGGGGTGCTATTTCAAGGGTGCAAAAGTACAAAAAAAGATGCACCCAGCCCAGTGTGTAACTGAAAAATATGCGTGAGCACTTGTATAACAGCAGCATTTTGTCAATTACGAGTATGCAAAAGAAGCTTATAAACATATTATGCATACTAAGGTCGAAATACACCACCAACAATGCCACTGGCAACAAGGCAAGACCAAGCCCGAGCACACACAGCATGTACGACTCTGCCCATTGCTCGTTTTGCTTGCGTTCGAAAAAGATGTGGTTGACAAAGGTGTAAACTGCCATTTTGAGCAGGAAGTACACACAGCACAGCCCCACGCTCACGCCCAGCACCTTGTAGGGCGAGAGTTGGTTGAACACCTGCGCCTGGTAATCCTGCGTGTAGTCGAAGAACAGAATGCCTAACACAAAGCAGGTTTGGAAGATAAGGAACAGCTGCCCGCGCATTTCGGTCTGCGTGCGCTCGGCAAACAGATTTTCGCGCTGACGGTGATGGAAGAAGTCCTTCACCTGATGGCGCAGGTAATGGCGCGAACGCGAAATAACCCACACCACGAGGAAGAAGCTCACCATCAACACAATGGTTACAAAGCTGTCGGTGCGAAACAGATAGGGCACGGGGTCGCCCGCTATGCCCGATGTTTTCAAGCCCACGAGCGAGTTCTTTTTTACGCCCGCCACACTGTCGAGTTGTTGCACAAACGCATTCTTGGGCATATAGGTGAGCGCGTGCTCCCAATAGTCGCTTTCAAGCGCAACGGGCTTCATTTCGAGCGGCTGTCCTGCTGGCAACGGGCGCATCTGCCGCGGGTCGGGCGGCAGGGTGTCTGCCGGAACTTCTTTTTTATGCCGGGGCTGGTATTTGCGCACACTACCCTGCCCGCTCTCAACCTCAAGAGCGGCTTCCATGTCGGTGTGTGTCACCAACGAGTCGGTTGTTGTTATTTTTGGCATGCTATGAGTGATGTGCAAATGTATGGATACAAGCTAAATATGCGCTAAGCAGGTGCTTGAATTTAGCTGATACGCAGGTGTTCAAAATTAGTTTCTAATGTTCCGAATTTAGCAAGAGCGGGCTGAAAGCCCAATGGAGCACACAGCCCAGGGCAAGCGAAGCGACACCCTGGGTAACACGCGTTGGAGCAGCCGCGCCCTGTAAGGGCAAAAGCTTTAATCCTTTATATTATTCTTACCCGATAGCTGAATTCGCGGTCTCAAAGTGGAACATCGTATGTATATTTTATTCAATAACTGCGCATTGGCTTAAAGCTTTTGCCCTTACAGGGCGCAGCTGCTCCAACACGCGTTACCCAGGGTGACGCTTCGCTTGCCCTGGGCTGTGTGCTCCATTGGGCCTTCAGCCCGCCTTGGCCATATCTGGAACTTGATTTTCAAGCTAAATATGCGCTAAGCAGGTGTCCGAATTTAGCTATTGTGAATTGGTGCGGCGTTAACCTATGGGATGTTTGAACACCTGCTTACATGGCAGCAAACTTGCGCACCGACTTGTCCCAAAGCGGTGTAGTCTGTGCCAGCTGCAGGGCTTCGGCCGGTGTGGCAGCCACTTGCCAGATGGCGGCGTGCTGGCTGCGCATAAATTGCTCGTCAACGGCACGCTGCAACTGTTGCAACAAGGGGTCGTAATACCCCCCGGTGTTGAGCACCACTATGGGTTTGAGATACAGGCCGAGCTGCTTCCACGTAATGATTTCGAGCAGTTCCTCAAGCGTGCCTACCCCACCCGGCAGGGCTATGCAGGCATCGCTCATTTCGGCCATGAGTTCCTTGCGGCGGTGCATGTCGGGCGTCACCTCCAGACGTGTCATGCCCGTGTGCTGCCACCCTTGGTCTATCATAAATTGAGGTATTACGCCCACGGCCTTGCCGCCATTGGCAAGGCAAGCGTCGGCACAAGCCCCCATCAATCCTGTGCGACCCGCACCATTCACCAGTGTGTGGCCGCCCAAGGCAATAAGGCGGCCCAGTTCGTGGGCCGCCTTTATATACGTCTGCGGCACTTGGCCGCTTGATGCGCTATATACTGTAATTTGCATTAAGTAGGTATTCAAAATTAGTTTATATAACCATGTTCAGAATTAGTCGATATGCCTTGGCGCATTCTTTCGCCCATAAACATAGGTTTCATCGGTCACGTAGCCCGCTACGCTCCCTCTTCAACCTATGTTTATGAACGAAATACTGCACCAATTCATATCAACTAATTTTGAACACCTACTTACAATCCAAATTCTTTCTTAATCTCGTCCACCTTGTCGAGTTTTTCCCAAGTGAAGAGTTCCACCTGCATGGTCTTTTCGTCAGCCTTGCCCTCGTTAAAGGTCTTGCTCACCAGCTCGGGGGTACGACCCACATGGCCATAGCTTGCAGTTTCTTCGTAAATGGGCTGGCGCAACTTGAGGTCCTCTTCAATGGCTGCCGGACGCAGATCGAACATTTTGCCAATGATTTGGGCTATCTCACCATCGGTCTTGTTTACATGGCTGCGTCCATAAGTGTCCACATATATTGATATAGGCTCTGCCTTGCCAATGGCATAGCTCAGCTGTACGAGCATTTCGTCGGCCACGCCGGCAGCCACCATATTCTTGGCAATGTATCGCGCAGCGTATGCTGCCGAGCGGTCTACCTTCGAGGGGTCTTTGCCTGAGAAGGCTCCACCGCCGTGCGCACCCTTGCCGCCATAGGTGTCTACAATAATTTTGCGACCCGTAAGGCCCGTGTCGCCATGAGGACCGCCAATCACAAACTTGCCCGTGGGATTGACGTAGTATTTGATGTTACCCTTGTGGAAAAGGGCTTTAATTTCGGGAGTATGGACACGCTCGTCTATCACACGCGGAATGAGTATCTCCTCCACGTCTTTTTGTATGCGAGCCTGCATCTGGCGGTCGGCCTCCTCTTGCGATCCAGCCTCAGCAGCACTGATAAACTCGTCGTGCTGGGTGCTCACCACAATGGTGTCGATGCGTTGTGCCACGTTGTTGTCGTCATACTCCACAGTTACCTGGCTCTTTGAGTCGGGACGCAAGTAGGTCATCACCTTGCCCTCGCGGCGTATTTCGGCCAGCACATACACGATGTCGTGGGCCAGCGAGAGCGGCAGCGGCATGTAAGTGTCAGTTTCGTTATTGGCATAACCAAACATCATGCCCTGGTCGCCGGCACCTTGTGCCTTGCGGTCGATGTTGTTGTCGGCCCCTTTGCGGTCCACACCGCGGTTGATGTCGGCACTCTGCTCATGAATGGCGCTGAGTATGCCACAGCTCTCTGCCTCAAACTTGTATTCAGCCTTGGTGTAGCCAATGCGTGCAATGGTGTGGCGCACCACGTTCTGCAAGTCAACGTAAGCTTCGGTCTTTACTTCTCCTGCTACAACCACCTGTCCGGTGGTCACGAGCGTTTCGCAAGCTACTTTCGAGTTGGGGTCGTATGCCAGCAACTGGTCAAGCACGGCGTCAGATATTTGGTCTGCCACCTTGTCGGGGTGTCCTTCCGACACCGATTCGGACGTAAATAAATATCCCATGATATTGTGTGAGAATAAATAGTTAAAACACAAAACAGCCTGCTTTCGCATAACGGAAACAGGCAAGGCAGAACTCAGCTAAAATGTTTTGCAATTCGCGAGGTGTGTGCGCCAGCGTTGTAGCCCATGTGCGCCCTTTGCGCAGCCCGCAGCCACACATCACGAGTTTTAGCATTGTTTTTGAGAGGTTGCAAGCAGCCAAATCTGTCCTCTGTTGTTTCGCTAATAAAACTTAGTTAGTAGGGACGATCGGGCTCGAACCGATGACCTCTGCAATGTGACTGCAGCGCTCTAAACCAACTGGGCTACGCCCCTAACTTTTGTTTTCGGGTGCAAAGTTACGCTTTACTATGAGAAAGGCAAAGCAAATGCCGACTTTTTTTGAGGGGAACAGTTACAATAGCAAGGCAGAGCCAAATGCAGCAGAGTATGATGCTCCATCAGTCCCAGACATCTGTTTGAATTAAAAACCTCCATTTTATTGTGTCTTTTATTTGTGGTATACTAATGTCTACTCTGTTTTTATTATCATCATATCCAACAAACTTTGTATAGGTAATAAAAGTCGTTACACTGGGATCCGCTTCACTCCGAATCACATCAAATGTTTTGATATCGCCTCCCATGGAGGGATATCCCATATTTTCCTTGTAAAATTTAGGGCAAATCATGAGACCACTCGGAGGCGTAACTACATTCAGAGTGTAGACCTTTGTTGAAACATAATACTTCCTATTAGACTTTAAGCCATACTTCGAGGCCCATTCACCAAAGCGCACAATTCTCCACCTTGCATTAAAAGTTTGTGTGACTTTACTTATTGTGTAAGATTCACCTTCTTTATAGTTAATGACTTCCTTACTTCCAACTTGAATAGGAAGTTCTCCTGTTGCGAAGGAAGATTGCTCAAATTGCGCCTCGCTGCTATAGTAAGTTACATTCAGATTTCTGATAGTTATCTCATTCCCATCATTCATAGTGATGGTTGCGGTATGAGGTTCAGTATCACAAGCTACCACCAACAGGACTATTACAAATACAATATAAATAAAGTTCTTGCCGTATCTCATAGCTAACATTCTAATAGTGTTTGACGATGCGAATATAAGGAAAATCTCAACACTAATACATCTATTCGGCTACATTAACCAGAGTTTATACTACTTCACCAAAAAACATCAGCCGCAAGTCGTTAACTTACAAAACAAGCAACCATTAATGCGCAATAAGAACAAACAGAAATGCAGAGAGTTATATACCATAGAATTCTTACCCACCACCCTTACGCACATACACAAAAAAAGCAGTGTCGTATAGACACTGCTGAGGAAAAAGAGCCTTGCAAGCAGGGAAAGACTGCAAGACTCTGGGGGAAGGGGAAGTTGTTCCACTCCGATTCGAACGGGGACTGAGAGAACCAAAAACTCTAGTGCTGCCATTACACCATGGAACATCCACAAAAGGGCATTTCTGCTCTTTGCAGTGCAAAAGTACGACAAGTTTTCCGAACAACCAAATTTTGGCGCATAAAAAGTGCAGTGTACAGACAAAAGTGGGCACAAAAGTGGGCCACATGCCCTTTCGTGAGCACAAAACTCGCACAAAACTCAAGCACCAAACGCTAACACTAAGCGCTAACACTAATGGGGGCGACGCGTCTCGCGTCGGAGAAAAACAGCACTAAATAAAGGCTCACAGATAGTACTAATTTCACTACTACCTGTGAGCCTTGCTTTAATTTTCCCGACGCGAGACGCGTCGCCCCCATTAGTGCTTGCGTTTGAAGCTTGCGTTGGGTGCTTGCGTTGGGTGTTAGCATTTGGCACTTGCGTTGGGTACTTGCGTTGGGTGTTAGTGCTTGGTGCTTGCGTTGGGTACTTGCGTTTTGTGTCTGTTATGACTTTACTTGCCCTCGCTCAGGAACTGTAGCGCACGCTTTACAATGTCGCTGCGCTTGTTCACCAGGCGGAAGTACTCATTGCGGTCCCAGAGGTCGTAGGCAATGGTGGTTTTGAGCGTAAACTGCAAATCCTTGAGTGCCGACTCGCGCTCCTTGTCATCCTTAGGCTCCACCTTTTTGCGCTTGCCCTCGGCCATGATAGAATCGGTGAGTGAGGCGGGCACCTCAAAGTTCTTGTCAAAATCCTCAAACTTGCGGTATTTGCGCTTCAGCTCCTTGCGATGGTCGTCCACATAGCGCAGTGTCCACTCGTTAATGAGGTTGTAGCGGCGCAGCGCGCGGTAGTAGGGTGTGTAAGTGGTTGTGTCGAGCGGCACAAATATGTCGGGCATAATGCCACCGCCACCATACACGGTACGACCCTTTACCAGGGTTTTGTACACCTTGGCCGAGTCAAGGTGTATGCTGTCAATGCAAGTCAGCTCGCCACGGGTGTAGCGCTTTTCAAGGTCCTGGTCGTACTCACTCTTCTCGCCCTTGGTGTAGGGCTTTTGAATGCAGCGGCCCGAAGGCGTGTAATAGTGCGACACGGTGAGGCGTATCATCGAACCGTCGGGCAGGTCGATGGGGCGCTGTACGAGTCCCTTTCCAAATGTGCGTCGGCCAATGATGGTGCCACGGTCGTGATCCTGTACGGCACCGCTCACAATCTCGGCTGCCGAGGCGGTAAACTCGTCAACGAGTATGACCACGCGGCCCTCAGTCTGCATCAGTCCGTTGCCCTCTGAGCGCAATTCCTGACGCGGCATCACGCGGCCGTCGGTATACACTATCATCGAGCCATTGGGCAGGAACTCACTGGCCACCTCCTGCGCTGCGTTAAGGTAGCCACCGCCATTCATACCGAGGTCAAGAATGAGGTCCTTCATGCCCTGCTTCCGCAGTTCGGCAATCTTGTCGTGCACCTCCTTGCCCGATGTGGCACCGAAACTGTCAAGGTGTATGTAGCCGGCAGTAGGCGTTATCATGTAAGCAGCATCAACCGTGTTGACGGGTATCTTGTCGCGCACCACCTTAAAGTGCAGCACACTGTTTGTGCCACGGCGCACAACGTCAAGGTTGGCAATGGTGCCCTTCGGCCCGCGCAGTTTGGTCATGATGCTGTCGCGGTCCATCTTCACACCGGCTATGGTCACGCCATTAACGGCAATGATGCGGTCGCCGGCCAGCACCCCCGCACGCTCGCAAGGGCCTTTGCTTATAACCTGCAACACCACGAGGGTATCCTTCACCATGTTAAAGCTCACGCCGATGCCCTCAAAGTTGCCACTGAGCGGTTCGTTCAGCTTTTTGGTGTCCTTGGCATTGGTGTACGACGAGTGCGGGTCGAGTTTGCTGAGCATGCCGTTAATGGCGTCCTCGGCCAGTTTCTTTTGGTCCACACTGTCAACGTAGAGACTGGTGATGGCCACCTGTGCCATTTGCAGTTTTTTGATTTGCTCAAAGTCCACATCGCCAAAGCGCGATTGTGCGCAGGCGGGCAGTGTGAGCAAGATGGCTAAAAGCAGATAGATATATTTCATTTCAGTAAGTTGGTTTCGGTTTGTGCCGGCTGCGGCAAAAATGCGCTCACGTCCTTGCCGTAGGCAATAAGTTCGCGCACCACGCTCGACGATATGTCGGAATAATGTGCTTCGGTAAAGAGCATGACGGTTTCGACGCCCGCCAGCCGCTTGTTCATGGCAGCAATGTCGCGTTCGTACTCAAAGTCCTTTACAGAGCGCAAGCCGCGCAATATGAATTGTGCGCCCTCGCGCCGCACAAGGTCGATGGTCAAGTCGTTGTAAGCCACCACCTTGATGCGCGGCTCATTGGCATACACGCGGCGTATGGCCTCCACACGCTGTTCGGGGTCATAGAACGAGCGTTTTTTATCATTTACGCCCACCCCTATCACGATGCGGTCGAACATGGGCAACCCGCGCTCCACTATGCTGGCATGCCCCACCGTAAAGGGGTCGAACGAGCCGGGGAATATAGCTACTTTCATAAGTCGTTGGTATCTTCGTCGGCCAAGTCTTCCTCAACCACCAGATTGTCTATTATAAAGCCTTGGCGCTCCATGGTGTTTTTACCCATATAGTACTCGAGCAGCTTGCCCACATTGTCGCTCTTGTGCAGCGTAACGGGGTCGAGGCGCATGTCGGGACCTATAAAGTTTTTGAACTCGTCGGGGTCTATCTCGCCCAGACCTTTGAAACGGGTTATTTCGGGGTTCGGACTGAGCTTTTCGATAGCTGCCAGACGCTCCTCGTCGCTGTAGCAATAAATGGTTTCATACTCTGAGCGGTCGCTCACCTGCGTCTTTTTCAGTATGGCAGCCCCCGCGCTGGCATCGGTCACCGTTTTGGGCTTGTTTGCCCCGCGCACCTTCTTCTTTTTGTTACGCACACGGAAGAGGGGCGTTTGCAGTATGTACACGTGCCCCTTCTTGATAAGGTCGGGGAAGAACTGCAGGAAGAAGGTGATAATGAGCAGCCTGATGTGCATACCGTCCACATCGGCATCAGTGGCCACAATCACCTTGTTGTAGCGCAGCCCGTCGAGTCCGTCCTCTATGTTGAGGGCTGCTTGCAACAGGTTGAACTCCTCGTTTTCGTACACCACCTTTTTGGTCAGACCGTAACAGTTGAGCGGCTTGCCGCGCAGCGAGAACACGGCTTGCGTCTGCGCATTACGCGTTTTGGTTATAGAGCCGCTGGCCGAGTCACCCTCGGTAATGAATATGGACGACTCTTGCCGCGGGTCTTCCTGGTCGTCGTCGCCCTTTTTGCGCGACTTTGGAGCGGGGTCGTTAAGGTGTATGCGGCAGTCGCGCAACTTGCGGTTGTGCAGGTTGGCCTTTTTGGCGCGTTCGCGTGCCAATTTGGTCACACCAGCTATGGCCTTGCGCTCCTTCTCGCTCTCCTCTATCTTTTGTTTGATAACCTCGGCCACATCGGTGTGCTTGTGCAGAAAGTTATCCACATTCTCCTTTATAAAGTCGCCCACAAACTTGTTCACGCTCACGCCCGACAGCGGGAAGGGCTTCCCGTTCGAGTCCTTGTCGGGGGCCATGGTGAGCGAGCCGAGCTTGATTTTTGTCTGACTCTCAAACAATGGCTCTATCACACGTATGGCTATGGCGGCCACCAAACCGTTGCGCACGTCCTGCACATCGTAGTTCTTGCCGAAATACTCCTTTATGGCCTTGGCTATGTGCTCCTTAAAGGCACTTTGGTGCGTACCGCCCTGGGTGGTATGCTGTCCGTTAACAAACGAGTAATACTCCTCGCCATACTGCGAGGTGTGGGTAAAGGCTATATCGATGTTAGGCCCTGTCAGGTGTACGATGGGGTACAGGCCCGGCGCAGTCATGTTGTCGTTGAGCAAGTCCTCAAGTCCGTTGCGGCTCAATATGCGCCGCCCGTTGTAAAAGATGGCAAGTCCGGTGTTGAGGTAGGTGTAATTGCGGAGCATATTCTCAACAAACTCACCATGGAAGCGGTAGTGCTGAAACAGCGTGCTGTCTGGTTCAAAAAATATGTAAGTGCCGTTTTCCTCCTCGCAAGGGCCTTGTTCGTCGCTCACGAGCACACCTTTCTCAAATATGGCCTCGTGCATCTGGCCATCGCGCACACTGCGTGCAATAAAGCGGCTCGACAGGGCATTAACAGCCTTCAAGCCCACACCATTCATACCCACCGAGGCGGTGAACACTGCGGTGTCGTACTTGCCGCCCGTGTTGAGTTTCGACACAGCATCTACCAAGGCACCAAGGGGAATGCCACGGCCATAGTCGCGTATTTCGGCAGTGAGGTTGTCGTGTATGTTCACCTCAATGCGTTTGCCAAAGCCCTCGTTAAACTCGTCGATACTATTGTCTATACTCTCCTTGAGCAGCACATATATACCATCTTCGGCATGCGAGCCATCGCCCAAGCGACCAATGTACATGCCGGGACGCGTACGTATGTGCTCGGTATCCTCAAGATGTCGTATTTTGCTCTCGTCATAAACGACGGTCGAAGTATTCTCGTTCTCCATTGTCTTGTTATGTTTATGGCAGACCCGTTAACCTGTTAACCCGTCAACCCTGTCACGCCCCATCAAATGTCCGCTTTGAAGCAGCGGCGGCGCTTGTGTTGTTCCGTTTTGAAATACTGCCATTGGTTCTGCACCTTCTCGTTCATTTCGAGTTCGGGGTTACTCTCGGCATATTCAAAGCCCAATTCCTTGTAAACGGGAATAAGGTCGGTAAATAGCAGTGCATTCACGCCCTTGCCCTGGTAGTCGGGACGCACAGCCACGAGCAACAAGTCGAGCACCTTGGGGCGTTTCCACATCAAGGCTTTAAGCAGGTGGTACCACCCAAAGGGCAACAGGCGGCCCTTGGCCTTTTGCAGCGCACGCGACAGCGAGGCCATCGATATGCCCACGGCCACTATCTCGTTCTGCTCATTCTCCACAATGCTCACCATGCGCAGGTCGAGCACCGGCACATACATCTTAACATACTGGTCTATCTGCCGTTCGGTCATGCGCGAGTAGCCAAACAGTGGTGTATAGGCATCGTTTATAAGGCGGAATATATCATGTGCCACCCCACTCTGTCGCACCTCTTTCTTACTCTTGAGCTTGCGGATATGCAGATTATAGCGCTTGGCTATAATATCCGATATGCGGCGGTGCTTTTCGGGTATGGCATCGGGCACATATATCTTCATCTCCACCCAGTCGGCACTCTTGCTCAGCCCGAGGCGTTCCATGTGCTGCGGGTAGTAGGGATAGTTGTAGATGGTGGCCATAGTCGATAGCTGGTCAAAACCCTCCACAAGCATACCCTCCGCGTCCATGTCGGTAAAGCCAAGGGGACCTTCTATCTCGGTCATGCCGCGCTCCTTGCCCCATTGTTTTACGGTGTCAATAAGGGCTGTGCTCACCTCCATGTCGTCAATAAAGTCTATCCAGCCAAAGCGCACCGTCTTGCGGTTCCACTTCTCGTTGGCACGACGGTTGATAATAGCAGCCACGCGGCCCACTATTTTACCATCGCGCAGAGCCAGAAAGTAGTCGGCTTCACAAAACTCGAAGGCGGCATTCTTCTTGGGTGAGAAGGTGTTGAGCATATCATCGTACAAGTCGGGCACCGAATAGGGGTTGTCCTTGTAAAACTCGTAGTTGAAGCGTATGAAGCGTTTGAGCTCGCTTTTGGTTGTTACTTTCTTTATCTCGACAGACATGTAGCGTTATGTTTTGTTTGTGAATGTAGCTTGCAAAATTACTCATTTTTTATCAGTAACAAGGCTTTATGCTTCAATAACCCGCCCTTTGGCGATTATTTTGCAGCAAAATATCACTGTCTGATAAAACTCCGATGCACATAGTAATGCTTTTGCCCTTACAGGTAGGGTGTTCAAAATCGGCATCAAAAATGAGATCGTTTTTGGGAATTCTATTCGTTGTTGTTGCTATTCGGTGAAAAGTAAACATGCGAACGGACTCAAGCACAAAACGCTAGCTCTAATGGGGGCGACGCGTCTCGCGTCGGGAAAAGATGCAGCTATTATTTAGTAGAGGTTCGTATTTTCCTCCTTTCTCTATTCCGACGCGGGACGCGTCGCCCCCATTAGTGCTTGCGTTTTTTACAGCGCGTTTCAGGCAACTTAAAATGCCTCAAAAACAGTCGCGTTTTTGATGCCGATTTTGAACACCCTACCTTACAGAGCGCGACTGCTCCAACACGCGATTACCCAGGGTGTCGCAACGCTTGCCCTGGGCTATGGATTACATTGGGCTTTTATTGACATCTTCGGCTGCGGCTCAGCAATTCAAGCAAGCTTGATTGCATTCGCCTTGCACGATGATTCAGCCCGCACTTGCTAAATCCGAAACTCAGATTACTACACGCATTGGTGGTATTAGCAAACAAATTGACGGGTTAACGGGTAAGTTTGCCAATATAGCATACTTACGCGTCAACCCGTCAACAGGTTAATCAATATTTCGTTCCTACTTCATCAACTTGGCAGTATGGCTCTTGCCGTCTGCCGTCTGTACGGTGATGTAGTACACACCCTCGGCATAGCGCGACATGTCAATGCGCTCCGTGTCGGGTGCGGGGTTCTGGTTGATGTACAACAGCTGACCATTGGTGGCGTGAATGGTGATAAGACGCATGGCCGGACCATTGGTGCTTGCTGTCACGTGCGTCTTGACGCGACGTGGCATAATGTTCACCTGAGGAGCCTCAGCATCTGTCACATCGGTCGCAGTGAGCAGCTCTATGGCAAACGGCTCGTTGAGCGTACCAATCATGGCATTGTCAACATAGGTCAGAGCAGCGTTGGTTGAACGCACCTGACCATTGTGTGCCACGCGCACATCAAGTTGCGGTCCATTACCATCGCCACTGATGGTTATGAAATACAAACCATCAATTTCGACCGATGTACCACGGCACTCGTCGTCAGCAAACACGCCTATCTCGGCACCACTTACGGGTTGGCCGCCTTGCGTGATGCTTGCTATCACCGTCATGTTGTTGGGATAAGCATGGCGGTCAACAGGCGGGAAGGCCGACTGCACCTCGTCACTATTGGCAGCCTTGCCACCGTACACCTCGCCATCATTGGCCACCTTGCGGCGCGCCTTGCTGGCAGGAGCGGCAGTAGGATAACCAAACTGGCGGCTGTCATCAGCTGCGCTGAAGTATATGTAGCCCTGTCCGGGTTCCATAACCTCGAGCGAACCTATCCACTCATAGTCCTGATACATGGCAAATCCGTTCTGGCCCTTCACTATATCACCCGTAACGGGTGCCGCAGGTGCCAGGGCATAGAGCGGCGATGCGGTGTAAATGGGCGTGTAGCCGAGCCATGTCCAGCCCTTGTTCAGTGTAACAGGCGTGGTGGCAGTATTCACCTGCTCGCCCTTCACGCTGAAGTCAGCGGGCTGCTCCATATAGAGCATGTACATTTCCTTCACACTAAGCTTGTCAAGATCACCCGTCCAGGCCAGACTGTCGGCAGCGGGCACTGCAAACTGCGTCTGGTTTTTGAGCATGCGGGCTGTTGCAGCCACGGGGGCAAAAGTGCCGGCCACGGTGGCATCAACTGGCGTCACGCTGAACGACAGCCACTGCCAGCCCTGATGCAGACTGAACTGCTGCTCTACGGCGTTGGTAGCATTAAGCACATACGGCTTCGTTACGCTGCCGTACACAGCATTGGCGCTGAAGGTCACCTTGTCAGCGGTTGCAACCACCGGGTGTACCTTGCCCGTGGCGGCATGCCATGCCTTGAAGCTCACAGGCGAGCCTGGCTCGTCGGAGTTGCCATAGATGGTAAGCATGGCAAAGTAGCAGTCGTAGCGCTTGTTGTAGACGGGCGAAGCCACACCCACACAAGTGCCCTTGGCATTGAATGCTGCCACAAGGTCGGCGCCATTCTCCGACGGCACGCCGTTGAATTGCAACTGGGCCACCATGCTCATGTTCATGTCATACTTAGCAGCATCAACACGCCAGTCGGGCTGCTGTCCTGTCACAGTGAGCTGCACGTGCAGCGGCTGTGCCACACCCAGGTTGCCAGTGAGGTAGAGCGTCGCCTCATAGCGGCCTGCTGCCACCGACGCGGGCACTGTCAGGCGCAACTTGGCTGTGCCAAGGGGCTTGAGCTGTCCGCTCTCGGTATTGAGCGTGAGCCATGAGGGCAATCCGCTGATAGTCCATGCCTCGGCGGCACTGCTGTTGTTCACAATCTCAACCTCGGTGGTGAGTTTGTCGGCCTGTTGCTTGGCAAGCGTCAGCTGGCTGTCGCCCCAGAGCAACTGGTTCTGCTGCACATAAGCCGTCCAGCTGATGGGGTCGGCCAAGTTGTTGTTCACATCGCGTATGCCACGCAGCGTAAAGTTGACGGTGCAACCCTCGAGCGCAGCGGCCGATTCGTTAAGGGTGATAACCACCTTGCGCTCCGATGCAGTAAAGTTGAATGCCACATTGCTGAGCTTGGGAGCAGCCTTCAAGCCGGGAGCCTCATCGCCAATGGCAGCCGAGCCATAGAGCTTGGCCTCATGCGGCTTGGGCAGCGTGGTGGTGGCATGGTCGGCCATGTCGGCCACCACTTCAGCCTGGCTGTACTGGTTGAGCTGTATCTTCTCAAACGGATAGTAAGCCACCAGTCCGCTCTCGGTACCTTCGAGGCGCTGCAAGCGTGCGGCACGCAGCACATCGGCAGTAAGGCGGGCATTCCACAGGCGCAACTCGTCAAGCTGACCGTTGAAGTAATTGCTGTACACAAAGTCGGCAGCCCCCGCAGTCTGTGCGCGGCGCATCACGCCAAGCATCAGGCTGTCGCTCTGCAAGCGGAGCGGGGCACTGGGTGTAAATTGTGCCACATTGTTACCGTCAACGTAGACAGCTGCCGTGCCGTCGTGCAGCACGTTCAGTGCAAAGTGGTGCCATTGGTTGTCAAGGCAGTCGGCTGTGCCAGTGGCCAGCATCTGGTCGTTCTGGCTCAGTTGCAGCTGGCCTTGGGCATTGAAAGCAGCCATCACGCCATCGGCATGGGTGCTGAAGAGCGTGGCCTGCTTGCCTGCCTCGGGCTTGCTGCCCTTAAACCACAGTTCGAGGGCATAATCCTCGTCGGTGGCGGGTGAGCATGAGGTCAGGTCAATGGCAGCATAATCGGTTGTACCATTCAGGCTGACAGCCTTGTTGGGCGTAGCCATATACCACGAGGCGGCAGGCAGCGTGATGTGGCGCGAGCGGGCCACGTCGTTGGCTGTAGTGCCAGTGCCCTCGTTGAGCGGCCAGTAGCCGGCTATGTCGGCAGTGTTGGCCTGCTTGGCAGTGTACATGTCGGCCTTGGCCTCAGCGTATGAGCGGGCAGCGTTCCACAAGGTGAGTTCCTGCATGGCGCCCTTCATTCCGCCACCTATGCGCAGCGGGCCATTGCCGTTGTAGGCGGGCACGGGCTGCGATGCAAACAGGCTGGCGTCGGTGTCATCGTAAGCACAGTCGGCAGTGAGTGTGCCGCCCTGGCTGGCGGGCGCATAGCTGAGTGCGAGGTAGGTCCACTTGTCCTTGGGCAGTGTGCCTTCCGACGTCACCTTGGTGCCGGCCACATCGGCCGTGAGGTGACCCTCGTCGTCAACCGACAGGGTAAACTTGGTAGCTGCTGCGCCATGGCTCAGTATCTGGCCGGCGCCAGTGTAGTTGAGCCACATGTTAAGGGCGAACGGACGTGCGGCCAAGTCGATGTCGGCCTCGGTTTGTGCACCCTCGGCACCTGTGAGTTGCAGGGCCACATCGTGGTCAACCTTCGAGCCGTTGAGCTTGCTGGTCACCACAAAGTTTTCGGTTCTGATAAGGCTTGATGCCTTGATGTCCTCGTTGAAGGTGATTGACACTTCACCGTCGGGGGTGAGCACACCGTTGGCGGGCGACGGGTTGCCCAACAGTTTGGGGCGCGCCACGTCTTTCACCACTTCAATGGTCTCACTCTCATTGTTCACCTCGCCACTGCCAAAGTCGCACATGGTGATGGCGCGCAGTTCGTAGGTCTGGTCGGGGAAGAGTGCGTTGTTGCCCATGTCGAGCACATAGGTGGTCGATGCACCGCTGATAAGCTGGTTGTTGTCGGTAAGGTCGGCCTCATTGTTGACAAACTCCTTGGCCAACTGCCAGTCTACATCGCGGGCACCCTTGTACTGTATGCGGAAGCCCTTGAACGAGCGGAAGTTGCGGTCGTAGCGGCTTACCACCATCTTGAGCTGGCTGCCGGTGTTGTGGTTCACCACGCGGTCGGGCACGCTGAGCATGATGTCGGAACAGCTGGGCACAAACTGGGCCGAAATGGCCACGGTGTCGGCTATTACCGGGAATGACCCTGTGGGGTCGCTCTGACACTGCGAGCGCAGGGCGAGCTTGATGTTGTTGTACTCCAGCACGCTCTGGTCGGTTTGTGTGAGTTGCAGCTGCTTGCGCAGGGTGTTGCCAGCCGGCACCAGGAACACGCGGCCGTCGGTCAGTGCCTGGCCGTCGATGCTGAGTTTGGCGCCATTGGGGTTGGTTTCGTCGAGCATAGAGAGCTGGAACCACACGTCCTCACCCGTCTCGCTGTCGTTCTGCATGAGCAGGGTAAAGTTGGCGGTACCGCCTGAGGGCACATCGGTGGCATAGTTATTCTCCACATTGAGCTTGGGCACTTCTATCTGCATGGTAGCGGCCGATATCTCGGTGCCTGGCTCATAGTACTTGCTCACATACTTGTCCTCATAGGGGCAGCAGGTTTGTCCGCCACGGGTTATGAAGATGGGACCGAAACCGTCGGGGGCCTTGAACACGTCTACCGACAGGGCATCGTCGTCGCCATTCTCCTTGAGCGTATAGCCAATGGTCTTGGCGTTCTCCGAGCTTGAGCCTTGCACAAAGGTGTTGCGGGTGCCTGTGGTGGTCTTCACCGTGAGGTCGACACCTGTGCCGTTTATCTCAAATCCGGTGGTCACACCGCCCACTATCATCACCTCAAACTCCTCGCTGGTTTCGTGGCTCTTGGCCTCGATGGTGCCTACCGAGTTTTCGACGGTGGCACCGGCGTCGAACGAGTAGTTGCCTATGAGGTTCTCTGTGCGGCTGCTCTTGGCCTCAATTTTGGCCTTCTCGTTGTTGGCCAGGGTCTGTGTCCAAAGCGCTATTTGCGAGTTGTACCACTTCACCTTGTCCTCAAAGGCTATGGGCTTGCCATTGCTGTCGGTGGTCTTGGCGGGGAGCATCATGGTGTAGCTCGGACCATCAAGCTTGTCGCCCGACACGGCGGCAGCGCCCCACACGTCCTTGTCGTTGTTGTTCGAACCAAAGCGCGGGTCGTCCTTGCTCACCTTCGACACATACACCACCTCGTTGGTCGTGTTGCTGGTAATGCCCTCTGAGGGGTCGTGCAGCAAACTGTTGCGCACGCTCTCGAGGTTGGGCAGCAGGGTGTTCTCCACATAGTTCTGCGAGTAGTTGAACCCTGTGCCAAACTCCATACCGGTTGATATAACGTTCTCACGGGTCACGCCAAAGCCGCCCTTGCCGTCGGGACGTATGTCCACGCTGCGGGCATTGCCAAACAAAATGTTGGTGGCGGTACCTATAAACACGTCGCCGTTGGCGCCCACATAGTCCTCCTCGTCAGACGTGCTCACGCGGTTGGTCGTAGTGGTGGTGGTAGAGCTTGCCTGACTGTCGGTGATGTCGAGGTTGACCTCGGCACCCACTTCAAGGTCGGCCTTGGTCGACGCTTCGGTTATGACACCTGCACCCACGCCCACCCAAGTGGCGGCCTGGAAACCGAGCTTGGTGAGGGTGCTCACCTCGTTATTGGTTACAAACGAACCGGCGTACGAGGTGCTTTCGGTCACAGAGGTGGCTGTCTCATAATAGGCGTTTGAGTTTGAACCCGGGGGGTCACGCAGCACCATGAGCACCTTGTCGGGGCCTGATGTCACAAAGTTGTTGCCCGACGGCAGTTCGCCAAGCACAATGGCCTTGAAGGTGCCGTTGCCGCTCCACTGCTTTTGTGCGCCATTCACGTCGAACACCATGTTAAGCCCCAGAGTGTACGGTTCTGTGATGTTGGGGAAACCTGCCATAAAGGTGTATTCGGCATGGCCGAGCGAGTCGAGCTGCAGCTGGTTGGTGGCCAAGTTGTTCTCGTCCTTAAACTTGCCGTCGTCGGCACCTTCAAAGTTCACCACCTGTCCGGCAGCAAACTGGTTGGTGATGGTAACAGTTGACTTCTGCAACGGTACACGGTCGGTGACGGGATTTTGGGCATCGTCCTGGTTGACATACTGCTCGTAGCCGTCGAGGGTGAAGGTGTAGCGGCGCAACTGGGTGAACACCGGGGCACCCATGGCATAGGTCACTGTGCCCTGCTCGTCGGTGGTGTAAAGCGGCACTTCCTGACCCTTGGGGTCGCTGAGTGTCACGTACTTGAAGGTGGCGTCGCCAAAGGCCGGAGCACCCTTCTGCTTGACATCGAATGTCGGCTCCACGCGGTGGGCCAAGTTGAGCGATGCCACATAGCTGAAGCGTTGCACAATGCCATCGTCGGTGGTGGTGGAGTCGGTCTTGACGGCCAGCGGATTGCTGGCGTCGATGCCAGGAATGGTGGCGCGGTCGAACACAATCTCGGCGTTTGACGGCACCTCGACACTGGTCACCTTGTACTGCACGGGGGGCACCAGGGCGGCAAACTCGCCTGTGGCGGGGTCGGTGGTGATGGTGATGGTTTTTACGGCATCGTCATCGCCGCCACCCACCTGGGCGGTGCTCTTCACCTGCCTGCTTGCTGCTTCATAGTTGCGGGCGTCGGTGGCGTTTTCGTAGGTGTAGGCGCCACCATTGTCCTTGCGCACCACATTCATGCGGTAGGCATCGCCTGCGCTGAGCTTTATCACGGCCTGGCCAATGTTGGCCTTGCTCTGTGCCAAACCAAGGGGCTTGCCCTTTTCAACGTCGCCACCTGCCACACGGCCGGCTATTACGACTTTGGTCACATCGGTAAAGTTCAACGCCTCTTCCTTCACAAAGGTGTAGCGTGTGCCAACGCCCTTGTCGTCGGCGGGGAAACGGCCTGCCGAGGCAAACTCGTGGCCCTGCTTCTTTATCTGTATAAAGTGGTCGCCAATGGGCACACTGATGCTGAAGCGGCCCTCGCTGTCGCTGGTGATGGGTTCGCCGTCCTTATAGCAGATGTTGCCGTCTACATAGAAGTTGCAACCCTCCACCGGATAGGTGGTGCCTTCGTACAGCACCTGGCCTGTGACGGGGAAGCTTGAGGTATCCTCAAAGTCAACGCCATTGTGGTTGATTGAGTTCTGGCTGACGTAGCGCGAGAGCTTCTGTGGTGTAAAGCTGTGTATGCCCTTGCTTGGCACAACCGAGTAGTTGGTGCCGCTGCCGGTAAATGGCACACCTTTTATCACATAGTTGCCCTCGGCATCGGTGCGGCCGTAAATGCTGAATGCATCGTCGGGGGGCACAATGGTGCTTATTTTATTCGACGACTTGATAGTGCCGTGATGGCCATTGGCCACGCCGCCGGTTTTGCTGTAGTCGTAAGCGGTAGTCTGGTTGGTAATGCCCTCGTCGAGCGGCCAGTACAGATAGAGGTCTTTCTCGTCGCCCGAGAGCTGGTGGTCGTAGGTGGCCATCAACTCGGCATCGGCAAGGACTTTGTTCCACAAGCGCACCTCGTCGATGTAGCCGTTGAAGTTGTAACTTGCCAAATCGCTCACATTCGTACCAAAGGCCAGGTTGTAAAGCTTCTTTCTGTTTTCCTTGGGCATGCCCGTGGCCTTGGTCTCAAACTTCTGCATCTTGCCCTTGGTGTCGATGGCGCGCAGGGTCCAATTAGCGGCGCCGTCGGTTGACAGGGCTATGGCATAATAGTTGTTGGGCTCGAGCATCACCGTGGTGGGTGTGTCGGCATACTTGTTAGGTGTAGGCAGGCGCAACGTCAGCTGGTAGGCACCGCTGCTGGTACGCTTGCCAAACAGTGAGAAGTTGTCGTAAGTGTCAATCAGCATGGGCGTTGCATCTTTGGTTGCATTGCCCGACTCCTTGATATTGTCGTCGAGGCGGAACCATGCCTGCATGGTGAGGGGTACACTGTCCATAAACAGGGCACCGGCCTCCTCACGGTCGAGGGGCAGCACAAGGCCACCGCCCACATTGTCTACACGCAATGAGTAGAACTGCGACTTGGCCTCGGCATCGTCCTTGGCCTGCACCAAATTGACGCGCACGCCCTCAACGGCCGTACCTGTGCCATAGGCTATGCGGCCGGCTATGGTGCCGGTGGCCTGGCAAAAACCGTTGTCGGTGGCCTCGGCGGTCTGAGTGCTGTTGTTATTACAGTTGATGTACGACGACACGCGGTATTCGTAGTACTGGCCGGGGGCCACATTGTTGTCGTCGAAAGTGTACATCTCCGAGGTGCCCGACACGGTGTGTATGTCGCTCCAGTTGCCCTTGCTGCCAAGCATACGGCGTGCCACCACATAACGGGTGTTGCCCTCAGATATTTGCTGGGCGTTCCAGGTGAGCTTGACACTGTTGCTGTACAGGCCCTTGCTCACGTTTAACGATGTCACACGGCTGCTGCCGCTGATGGAGCCTACGGCAATGGGCGACTCAAAGGTCTTGCCAAAGGCTTTCAGCGCAACCTTGAACTCGTAAGAGTCGCACACATTCTTGATGCCAGTGTACTCGTATTCGCCCGAGGTGGCATTCACATCGGTGCGGGGCACGCTCACGGGGTTGCTCCACTGGGTTGTGCCGGCCAAACGGCTGTACACAAGGAAACTCTGCTCGCTGTTTCTGAAAGCACCATAGTTCCAGGTTACCACCACGCTCTGCTCTTCAGAACGGGTGTCCACCTTGTCAAATACGAACGACGGCACTATCTTGGTCGTCACAGTGGCCTTGAGGTCGTCTACTATGCCTTCCTTCCACCCGTCCTTTTGGTAGGTGACGATATACACATATTCGGTTTCAAGGCTCGGCACTTCCACCTCGCAGTTGTTGGTGTTATAGTCAACGGCAGCGATACGCTTGGCTGAACTTGCCGACTCGCCTTGCTTGTAGCGGTACACCAGCCACTTGTCTTTCTTGCTGCTCAAGCGGGTGTCACCCTTGGTGTTCCAAGTCAGCTTCACGGTTTTGGTCCACTGTTTGGGTTCTGCACTCAAATTGCCCGGGTACGGACAACCGGGCACGGTGACTGACCAAATAGTGCCGTTATTGTAACGCTGGAACACACTGTTCTTGTTGTCGTGGATGGGATCTACTACACTACCCACGCCAATATTCATCACGGCACTCCATGCGCCCCAATAGTAGATGGTGACGGCATTGCGGTTGCTGAACGTGCCGTCGAGCGTCTTGGTCACGCTGGTGGCATTGTCGGCCGCATATACCGAACCATACTTGAGGGAAGAATACGAACTTGAATTGTTGAAATAGTAGGTGGGCGCGAAACCCCAGGCTTTCTTATTCGGCAGCTTCGAAGCATTGAATGTAATTTTGCCTGCGGCACTGCGCACAAAACTGCCCTTATTGGTTTGGGACTCGCTGATGGCCGAGCCGGCAGTGAAGTTCAGAGTCTTGTTTATGTTGTCAGGGTCGTCGCCATTGTCGTTGTTGTCCCAACAGCCCTTAAACGTGATGCCACCCAACTTGCCAATGCCTTCAGGTGTTCCATCACCCTCGATCATTTTCTTTGAAGGGTAAAAGCGGGCGTAGACAGTACGCTTTTTGCCATTCATCACGTCCCTTACAATGGTGAGGCGGCCATACGCTTCGTTGTGACGCACCAGCTTGTCATGACAACGGGGCATTTCGCCCACCAAGACGTCTTTGTATGTGCGGACTGGTATATACCTGTTACCGAATTGAAAGTTCTGTATTCCAACGAACTCCCTCACATATATCTTGATTCTACGCATGGCATCGGGCTTGCTGTTATCCTTGTCGTAGTCCATGTAACGGAATTCGATGTACGGACGTGCCTCGCTCATGGCTATGTCATCAAGACATATTGTCTTGGCTACGTCTTTGGGGTCAGTGTTTGCCCTCACCACCTGCGGCACAAGGCCCCAGGTCATGAGCAACACGCCCAACATGAGCAGCCACCGGCCCAATAGGGGCGGAGGAGGCACTTTCTTCGGTACCCGCTGATGGGGTAATCGTGTAAAGTGTGTGTGCATAATGATAAATGTTTATGAAATTAGTGAATTTGTTTACAAATTTAAGTATTGCCATCGTTTCGATGCAAACGATTGCCCTGTCTTGTTGTCCGATTGCTCATAAGTAGTTGTCCGATTGGTACCAATCGGACACTTTACCCGTTTTTTGCACCGGAAAGGCCGTTTTTGCGATGAAATGGGGCATTTCTGCGATGAAATGGGCCATTTTTGCACTTTGCGCCCCTCATCAGCACGTTTACACGCTTTTTACCTACATCTTACACTTTTTGCCTGCACTGCATTGATTTTCAATGCGTTACGGTGTGTAGGTAACCCTGCACACTACCTACACACCCTTTGCACACTACCTACACACCCTTTGCACACTACCTACACACCCTTTGCACTGCCTGCACGGTGGTTGTTCACGCCTTGCACAGATTGTTTTTTCGACAACGATGGGTAGCAAAAACGCTTGCGGCAGGTAGAATTACCAGTCGGAGCAACTGATATTTCTACCTGCCGCAAGCGTTATAACGCGCTGGCACAGGTGCCAATATGTTGGGTGCAGACAATGCCGTGCAGTCAGTGCAGGTGCCGTGCAGGATGTGCAGGCAGTGTGCAAGCACTGTGCAGATTTACCTACACTACGTAACGCATTGAATATCAGTGCAGTGCAGGCAAAAAGTGTAAGATGCAGACAAAACATCACTTTTCACTTTATGGGGGGGGAGCACAGTCGGTACTGGAGGACATTACCGACCTGTGAAGCGCAATTACAACCTCTAAATGCTAACACGAAACGCTAGCACTAACCTAAGCACAAAACGCTAGCTCTAACTTAAGCACAAAACGCTAGCTCTAATGGGGGCGACGCGTCCCGCGTGCAACTCAAGCGCTAACCGCTAACGCGGAAAACATAAGAACAGAAGGACATAAGAACAGAAGATATCGCGTTCGTGTTAGCCGCTTACCGCGGGAAACATAAGAACAGAAGTTTACATAAGAAACATATAAGGCCGCTGCGCGGTTGACGGCCACGGACTAACGTCCGGGTGGCCTCAAGAAACATAAGGGCTGACGCCGTAGCGGGGCGGGGCAGCCGCTAACGCGGGAAACAGAAGGACAGAAGAACAGAAGGACATAAGGGCTGACGCCGTAGCGTTACAAGTAGTAACGCTACGGCGTCAGCCCTTATGTTTCTTGAGGCCACCCGGACGTTAGTCCGTGGCCTTCAGCCGCGCAGCGGCCTTATGTGTTTCTTATGTAAACCTATGTTCCTTATGTTTTCCGCGCTAAGCGGCTAACACGAACGTTATCTTCTGTTCTTATGTCCTTATGTTTCCCGCGTTAGCGGTTAGCGCTTGAGTTGCACCGACGCGGAACGCGTCGCCCCCATTAGAGCTTGCGTCTCTTCAAGCACTAAAGCTTGCGTTTCTTCAGGCATAAAAGCTTGCGCTTCTTCAAGCATAAAAGCTTGCGTCTCTTCAAGCACAAAACGCCACCAACAAACGCTACCTCTAATGGGGGCGACGCGTCTCGCGTCGGAAAAATAAAAAGAAAATGCACATCACCGGGCACAGCTCGCTACGCCATCTGCCCGTCACGCCACTCGCGGGGCGTCATGCCCGTGCGGTCGCTGAATATTTTGTACAACTGGCTGCGCGATGTAAAGCCACAAGCCGACGATACACTCTCGATGGTGTACTCGGGGTGGGCCTTGATGTAGTCCTGCGCCTCCTTAAAACGTATGTCGCTCAACCAAATGCGGAAGGTGGTGTGCAAATGCTGGTCGAAATAGATGCTGAGAACACGGCGCACCACACCTATGCTCTGTGAGAGTTTGACCATGTTGACGGTGGTGTCGCGAAAGTTCTTTTCGGCACACCACGCGGCAAGGGCGACCTCAACAATACGCACCATTTCGGGCGACAACTGCTCGGGGACGGCATTGTCTGATGCTGACTCATCGGCGTCACCATCGTCCATTGACTGTGAGGCGTCGGCCACATCGGTCAGCACCTCGTCGATGGGGGCAAGGTTGTAGCCCATGGCCACAAAACTCAGGTTGAAGATGACAGCGGAGAGCAGCACGGCCGGCCCTATAACAAAGAGCAGCGGACGCCACATGATGGCACCCACAAGCGCAAGCGAGGTGCAGCAAAACAGCAGGTAGCCCGCCCACGTGTAGCGCACATAGGGCATGATGTCGCCACCCGTTTCGGCCTCTACCCTGCTCCTGTTACGGTGTATCTCGCTGAGCGGTATGACGATGCTCGTGAGCATGGACACCAAATAGAGGGTGTGCAACACCATTTGCTCATAGGGCATGTACAGACTGTTGCGCGTCAGCCACCCGTTGCCAAATGCAACGAATGTGGCCACAAGCAATATGCCAAACAGCAGGTCGTAGCGACGGCGCCGACGCTTTTCGCACTCGAGGTTGAGTATGGAATGGGCCACCAGGAAGGTGACGGGGGTGTAGAACAGTATGTTTACTATTACGCCGGCATCGTCGCTGTGGGCTCTGAAGCCGCAGGCCATTTGCAGGCCGTAGTGTATCATCAGCAACACGGCGGCGGCCACGAGCGACCAGCGCGATTTTTCGTACTGGCGATTGACTACGGACACCTGAAAGCGTGAAACGACAAGCACGAGTGTTTGCATGGCAAACACTAACAGGCAGGTGTATTGTAATAGAAATAATGATGACATTTATTGATTGTTAAGTAGTGCCCGACAAAAGGAGGCACTATCCTTTCGGACTCTGCAAAGTTAAACACATTTTTGCCGCTATTCCAAAAATATTTAGATATTTGCGGAATTAATTCCAAGAATATTTAGATATTTGCGGAATTGGGGCTTGTGAGCGGACCCATCAGAATGGGGAGATTAGAGCCAATTATTGGCGTTCGGTGAGACTCTAAAGCACATAGTAATGCTTTGGATTTTTACCGGACTGCAATAATTCTAAACGCTAACACAAAACGCAAGCACTAAACGCAAGCACAAAACGCTAACACTAATGGGGGCGACGCGTCTCGCGTCGGGAAAATTATAGCAAAAGCTCACAGATAGAAGCCTAATTAGTGCTCACTTTTCCCGACGCGAGACGCGTCGCCCCCATTAGAGCTTGAGTTACTTACGGCGCTAAAAATGGGGTTGGCTAACCTCACGGTCTGCCAACCCCCCATGTATAATAAATCTAACCTAATATTTTCAAGTTGTAGCTTAGTCCTCGTCAGACCAAGACTCGCTGCTCCAGCCCTTCTCGCCAGAGAAAGAGATGCCTGCGTCAACTTCCTTGTCGCTCACCTTCAGTTCGTTTGAGGCGGCAAGCATGGTCATGGCGTCGAATGTGATAGCATGGGCTGTGGGAGCCATATATGTCTTTTTCATTGTCATTATCTGTTTTGATGGTTTAATACTACTGTCAATTTAATTAGCGTGCAATGAACTTGTTGCCACCCTTGATGTAGAGGCCACCCTTAACGGTGCGCACTACGCGACGGCCGGTGAGGTCGTAAACGGGGGCGTTGTTCTGCTCGGCATTAACGATCTGGTTGATGCCAGTTACGTTGCCACCAAAGTTCATAGAGATGGCTTCGGGAGCGCCAGTTTCATTGAGAGTCAAGTATGCCTTGTTCATACCGAGCTTAGTGTCTACCTTACCCTTATAGAATGCGGTAGCGTTATCACGCTTAGCAAGAATGTAGGCATTGTCACCTTCGGCGATTGTCTTTTCAGCACCAGCAGAGTTGCCGAGCTTGTTGCCAGTGAGTTCTGCAGCAGTTTCAGTAGTAGCAGGTAACATGGTAGCCTTATCACCTGTAGTTGAAGTAAGGATAACACCAGCCTTTGCGGGGATAGCCTTGCCTGCCTCGATGGCCTTCATTGTAGCCTTGCTATTGTCAGCAGTGCTTACGTAGTAAGCTGTAACACCTTCGGGTACAACAGTGGCAAATGGTGCGCTGAATGTGGCGAGGTGGCTCACGCCCTCAACGTCGCTAACAGCGTTGAAAGTGACGGTGTTGGGGTAAGTGGTTTCTTCAATCTTGATGAGTGAAGAGCTTCCATTTTTATAAAAAGGAGCAGAAGCACCATCGTATTTATATGTGCCCTTATCTACTGTAAATACGAAATAAGGATTGCGGTCGCTTTCCTTTTGTACAGCGCGATACCCTTTTATAAAGAAATAACCGAAGAAGTCTGCTGTTTCTTTATTAGCAATATAGCTACCTTTTTTCGTAGCTTTCTCGATAGTTAAAGCTACATTTTCACCATAAGCATCTACATAACCTTTGTTCTTATTCAAAGCGGTTGTTTCATCGTTTTTACTTGCACTTCTCCAAACGATGTACTTACCCGCATTGTTTGCGAAAGTATACTTGTCACCGACTTTCCTACAAACTAATGTAGCTGTTACAGAATAACCGCTTTTTGTCTCTCGCAACTTATAACCATCTTCGGCATAATCCATATAATATGTTGCGCCATCGGTAAACTCAGCTGTAAAGGTGTAAGCCTTACCATCTTCGGGCATTTGAATATCCGATGACGTAAGATATGCCGTGTAAGCCGAGCTAAGTGTGAGATATTTTTCATAAGTCTGCTCTGACTCAAAAGCACTGATTGCTGCAGTAAGTGTAGTACGAACCTTAGATTCAGCCTTTGGGAAACCTACACCTGTCTTTGCAATATTAGCTTTTGAAGATGCCAACAACGTTGCATACTTATTTTCTTTATCATCAAGTGTATACTCAACCACCAATGCCTTAGCTCTTGCATCTAATTTTACAGTCTTTGAAAGTCCCGTTGTACCTTTTTCAGTAATTGTAAAATTGTCTTGCGTGACAGTCGTACCCTTAGTGAAGAAGAAGTTACCACCATTATACACGGTTTTAGTTCCTTTGTTGGAATCCAATGTATTCTCGACAGTTATCTGCATTGTCTTCGGATTGAAATCACCCGTAGCAACAACCGAATACACGTCGTAATTAGTCTCCGGATTTACCTTAGAGAACTCGAAACGGGCGTTTAGAGCCTTACCACCGCTTGCTGCTGCAATGTAATTCCAATTTTGATTATCATGATTCCAATCATCCCAATATCCTTTTTTTGTACCTACTGAATATTGCGTATTTGTAGTCTTATCTTGTGTTATATCATAAGTATCAGGCTTGGTGTCCGAAGCTTTAGCCAAAGTAGTTCCCCATTTACCATTTATGTTTCTAATGGCATATTTGCCATCGGTATTGTCTACATAAACGAAGGCTGTTGCGTCAGTCTTTGCTTCATCAGCTGCACCAAAGAAATATATGCCATTCTTTGCATCCTGCGCAGAGAAAACGTAGCGCGGTTTTTCGGCAGAGATAGTAGTTCTTGTACCGCCCACCACCTGGCGCATCTGATACCAACCAGATTCGAGAGTTGCCGTCGAAACCGGTTCAAAAGTTACCTGTGCCGAAGCAGGCATAGACAGGCTGCCCATGGCAATGAGTGCCAAGGCAAGAGTAGAAATTTTCTTCATAGGTTGTGATATTTGTTGATATTTTAATTATAAATGCAGCGTCGGACACGCACACACAACTATCAACGCGCTATGGTCTGGCAATACAAACCATGGCACAGCGATGACTCTACGGCACAAAGGGGGCTTGCACCATAGCGAGTGTACGTTGCTGATGTTAAATGTCTATAACAAATAGGGGGGGTAAATAGCAGCATATTGCTGGCATACAATGCCACGTGCTTTACCTTACGACCACACTCGGAGGAAAGTACATAATACGCGTTGCGTGTCATAATTTGTTGCTAAATAATTTTGTGTAAAATTACGCTGCCGCATTTGTAAACGTACAACTGCGGCACGACAGCCTCATCGCTCTGCTCTGCTTTTATCAACAACACTTAATGCAATGGCTGTATCTTGCGTTTTCATTATAAATTCGGCGCAAAAATAAAACCTTTTTATACATTGCGCAATAATTCTGTCGCATTTTGTGTCACTTTTATGCTTAAAAACATATTCTGAAAGCTGTGCACGCGAATGGGCTGACAGGAAGATGTGCTGATGATGCGCACGCGCACAAAAAAAGGGCTGACACCGTAGCGTTACTATTTGCAACGCTGCGGCGTCAGCCCATTATTATATTAGCATATTGCGCATCTGCTCACATTTGTACATTTGCACATCTACGAGCGAGGCGCCCTGCGTGTTCGTTATTCTGCAATCAGCGAGAACTCTGCGCCTGAGGCGAAGTCCTGACCATTCTGCTCGTTGAGCGCACGGAAACGAATGTAACGTGCCTTGACGGGCTTGCTGAACATGACGCGCTTGAGCTCGGCATTGGCAGCGAAAGTGCCTTTGCATACAGGCTCGCCCCACGACTTGCCGTCCTGGCTCACATACACCTCGTAGTCCTTGACCCAACCATTCTGGCCGCTCTGACGGGGCAGGAAGGTAAAGCCCTTCATGAGCTTGGGTTCGGCGGCATCGAAGTCTACCCAGTGGGGGTACTTGGCCAGGGTGATAGAGTACATGGTGTGCCAAATGGTGGCGGGGTCGCCATCGACAAGGTATGAGGCATCGCCACTACCAGGCTCCTGCGACGAGGCAAAGACTACCTGCAGGGGCACGCTCTCAACCTTGGCATAGGTCATGGAGGTCTTCATAGCGGGATTGTCCTTGTACCACGTGGTGATGGTGCCACCAGCACGCAAATTAACGGGCGCGGTGTAGGCTGTGGCCTTCTTGCTGCCACCCAAGGCATACATGATGGTGCGGCCCTTGGCAGGACTGCTCAGTGTGACCATGCCCGTGCGGCTGTGTTCGATGCTGATGGGCTGCTCACCCGAGGGGCTTACCTTGGCCACCTCGGCAAGCTGCTGCTGGGCTGCGAGCGGACGTATGATGAAGCCGAAGTTGTAGTTGTGGCTGAGGGCCTGGTCCTCAACAAACGGGCCACCCTGGCCGCAGCTGGCTCCGCCAAGACCGGTTACCTTGGCGTCGAGATGCAGGTAGGTGCCATCGCTCTCGGGCAGCTGGTAGATGTGGGCTGCCTGGGTGAGCTGCTGCTGGCTCCACGGCAGAGCCGATACCGACATGACGCTGTCGGCCACAAAGGCTACACCCTCGCCACCCTGGGCGGGACGCAGGGCGCAATAGCGCACCTCCTCGCGGTTGCCCATAGACTGGGGCTTGGGCAGTATGATGTCTTGCTTGCCCACCTCGCCCTGGTGCAGCTCGATGAACTGGCCGGTTTTGCGGTCGGCATAGTTGTTGACAGGGCCGCGGCCGTAGTAGCTGAACTGGTTGTACTGCTTGGGCAGTTTCATAGAGTAGCCTATGCGGGGCAGTACCACATTGGTGCGGTTGGCCGAGATGGCGCTCTGCAACTCTACCGAGCCATCAGGATAGATGGTGTACACCTGATTGGTGGTGAACTTGAAGTCGTCGGCACCAAGGGCGTGCTTGCCCTGGCTGAAGGTGTAGACTGTCTGCGGGTTGCGGTCGCGGTCGGAGTATACCTGCTGGCTGCCCTCGCGGCCCTGGCTCTCGATGGTGAGGCTTATTTGTGTAACACCGTCCTTGCCCTTGACAATAGTGGGCTTGCCCACTACCTTGTGCTGCAGGTCGTAAAGGCCGTTTTTGAACCACGCGTTGTGATAGCCAATGCCGGCATCGTTGTCGGTGGGGGCACGGAAGGCGTCGAGCTTGGGACCGTTGCCGTTGGCAATAATCTCCTGTCCGTTGTAGGCAAGGTGGCTGATGGCGCCTGTGCTGAGGTCGATGTTGATGTCGTAGTTATGACCCTTGACGCTGACTTGCTTGCTGCCTACTGTGACATTGGCAGTGCCCTTGGCGGCCACACTCTTAATGGCGGGCGCCTTTACGTCGGCACCTTTCACGCGGAGTTGCTCCTCCATCTGCACATAGCCCTTCTTGGCCCACGGCATGTCCTTGCCCTGCAGGAACTGCACCTTGACAAAGTACTCGCTGTTGGGGTCGAGCTGCGCGTAGTTGTAGGGCAGCACATACTCCTGGCGCTCACGCGGGCCGAGTATGTTCTTGGCGCCCATCAGGGGTTTGTCCTTCTCCACACACACGCCGTCTTTGTAGAGCGACCATACTACTTGATAGCCCTTGAGCGGCTCGAAGTAGTTTTTGTTGAATATCTCGATGCGTCCCTGTTTGAGGTCGACAGCCTTGACGCCCACATTCTGATACACCTTGTTCACCTCGAAGTACTGTGCCTTGGGTGAGAGGTCGGGGCGCATCACGCCGTTCATGCAGAACATGCCGTCGTTGGGCTTGTTGTCGGGTCCGAAGTCGCCGCCGTAGCCCCAGTAGGTTTTGCCGGTTACGGAGTCGGTGCCCTCCATGGCCTGGTCTACCCAGTCCCAGATGGCGCCGCCCATAAAGAAGTTGGTGCTCTCGATGGCGTTCCAATAGTCTACCAGGTTGCCCACGGCATTACCCATAGAGTGTGCGTACTCTGATATGTGGTAAGGGTACTTCATGTTGTAGTTGCCCTTGACAGCGCCCTGCACCCAGGCTATTGAGGGGTACTGGTTAGAGCCTATGTCGACAATGTCGTTGTTGCGCTCATACTGCACGGGGCGGCTTTGGTCGTACTGCTTGATGGCGGCATAGCAATCCTTGAAGTTGTCGCCGGGTCCGGCTTCGTTGCCAAGGCTCCATATCACCACCGAGGGGTGGTTGACAGTGCTGTGCACCATCTCCATGTTGCGTGCCAAGTGGGCGTTGCGGAACTCGGGCACATGTGAGAGGCTTTCCTTGCCATAGTAGTACTCGTGGCTTTCGATGTTGGCCTCGTCCTCAAGGTAGATGCCGTACTTGTCGCAGAGGTAGTACCAGTAGGGTGCGTCGGGATAGTGTGAGTTGCGCACGTGGTTGATGTTGCCACGCTTCATCAGGAACACTTCCTTCTGCATTTGCTCGCGGGTGACGTAGTGTCCCGTCTGCGGATTGTTTTCGTGACGGTTGACGCCCTTCATCTTGATGGGCTTGCCGTTGAGGTAGTAGTAGCGTCCGGCCAGTCCGAACTCGTCCTGACTGGCGGGCGTGTCCTTTATTTCGATTTTGCGGAAACCTACGTTGGTTGAGAAGGTCTCTACCACCTGTCCCTTTTTGTCCTTGAGCTGTCCGACGAGGGTGTAGCGGTGTGGTGCCTCGGCGCTCCATGGCTTTACCACATTGCCGGCATTGAGGGTGACGCTGGCGGTAAGTTCGCCATTTTTGGCCACGTCACCCACCTTGGCCACTGCTGACACGCCTGGCACGAGGGTGTTGTTGTCGGAGTAGAGTTCGTTCTCGTAGAGGCTGTACTCGATGGTGTAGCCCTTGGCGACCTTGGTGGTGAGGTTGCTCACCTCGGCACTGATGTGGAGGCTGCCATTGGTGTAGGTGGCATCAAAGTCGGGAATGGCCTTGATGTCGCGCACCTGCACCTTGGGTTTGGCGGTGAGTGCCACGGTGCGGAAGATGCCCGGCAGGCGGAACATGTCCTGGCTCTCGAGGAATGAGCCATCGCTGTGGCGGTATACCTCGACGGCTATCACGTTTTCGCCCTTCTTGTTGAGATAGGGTGTGATGTCGAACTGTGCGAGGTTGCGTGAGTTCTTTGAGAAACCTACGTAATGGCCATTGATGTAGAGGTAGAAGAATGAGTCTACACCATCGAAGTTGATGTACACTTCCTTGCCGTCCCACGCTGCGGGGAGGGTGAAAGTGCGGCGGTAGGAGCCTACCTCGTTGCGGTTTTTATACGTCATCCAGTCCTTTGACGGGGTGCGCATCACCCCACCCTTCCAGTCGCCCTGTCGCACTTGGTGCTGGAATATGACGCGCTGGTTTGAGTAGAGGGGTTCACCATACTTAAAGGTGCCGTTGGCTTGTTTGCCGGCCATGTTCCACGACATGGGCACTTGTATTTTGTCCCATGCCGAGGCGTCGAAGTCTGTCTTGTAAAAGTCCTTTGGGCGTTCGTCGGGATTTTTGGCCCAATGGAACTGCCACTGGCCGTCGAGGCTCTGCCAGAGGGCGCTGTTTTCGGGCAGCACCTTGCGCGCCTGTTCTACATTCTCAAACGAGAAGAACCAGGCGTGTGGCTGCTGCTTGTTATAGGCTACCGAGTCGGGGCTTTGCCACTCCCAGCCTGTGGGTGCGGGCATTTGTCCGTAGTAGAAGCCTCCGAGGGGCGTTACTTGTGCCCACATCGGGGCAGCCAGCAGGGCTGCCATGAGGGTCATTGTTGTCTTACGCATATTTATAATATAGGTGTATGTGTTTGTGGTAACTGTTCAACACTGCGGGCAGACTGTATGTGGTCTGCCTCAACGCGTTACAAAGGTAAGTATTTGTTTTAATAAACTGACGCCCGCACGGCACATTGTAGGGCGCAACAAACAAAAAAAAGGATAATTCATTGAGCTTCGCGCTCAAATCATTATCCTTTAATAATAGCGTACCCAGAGCCGGGGTCGAACCGGCACGGGTTGCCCCACTGGTGTTTGAGACCAGCGCGTCTACCGATTCCGCCATCTGGGCTGCTTGCCATACCCCTTTGGGGCTTTAAGCGGTGCAAAGATAGGCACTTATTTGTAAACTGCCAAATTTTTTGGAGAAAAACTGATATTGTGATGCTTTGCAGTCGCTAACGCGGGAGACATAAGAACATAAGCTACATAAGAAACATATAAGGCCGCTGCGCGGCTGACGGCCACGGACTACGTCCGGGTGGCCTCAAGAAACATAAGGGCTGACGCCGTAGCGG